>Ga0302319_10002464_pt1 | contig 39934 bp, 38 predicted proteins | sample Bog_T0_2_FD_203319 | JGI IMG/M metagenome (GOLD analysis project Ga0302319, IMG submission 203319) | Peat permafrost microbial communities from Stordalen Mire near Abisko, Sweden - Bog_T0_2 | ecosystem: Environmental > Terrestrial > Soil > Wetlands > Peat | place: Sweden: Abisko, Stordalen Mire... | reverse complement strand
TCAAAGTAGGTGGGAACAACTTGCCCTTCTTCAAACGTTCCCCCTTTAGTTCAACGCTTGCCGTGACCGCGTGACCCTTTCAGGAAACGGCGCAACGGTATGGGAACACTGTTAGCAAAAAGAATGAGGAAGGGGGCTGTGTTTCCGGGCGTACTCGAGAACGGATGGTTGGGACGCCCTGGAGCTTTTTGGGATCGCGTTCGATGATGGGGCAGCCGGACCAGTCGATGGAATGGGGCATTGCAGGAGTGCGCTTGAAGTTGGTTTAGCGCGTTTGGGACGGCTGCAGGCTGCCAAAATTAAGTTGCAGTCAGACGGCGGCGGAGGCTTTGACGGTTTTGAGGACGGCGAAGATGGCGTCGACTTCGGGCGATGGGAAGAGGCCGTCGATGCCTTTGGCGCTGAGGTCGATGAAGGGGGAGGCGTAGAGGAGTTCGGGGTCGAGGAAGCCGCGGTCGGCGATATGGTCGATGAGCAGGTTGAGGAACTCGATTTGGTTAGCGGTGGGGGTGCGGCCGGTGAGGAATTGGTTGAAGGCGGATTTGGCGACGGCGCGGTCGAGGCCGGCGAGGGAGCGGAGGAAGAGGCCGAGGCTGTCACTAACTTCGCGGGCGTGGGCGAGGTCGCGTTCGGTGCCGACGCCTTCGGAGACGAGGAGGCGTTCGATCTCCTGGAGGTCAGCGATGGTGAGGGGTTCGAGGGTGCGGAGTTTGTGGAGGACGGGAATGGTTTCGTTGTCGCGCAGAAACTGGCGGGCTTTGTTTTGGAAGCGCGGGAAGTTGAAGCCGGGCGTGAATTGGGTGAGTTCGATTTCGCTGGGTGGGTCGAGTTCGTCCTCAAAGTCAGTGAAGACGGGGTGGCGGGCTACCTTTTCGATGAGCTTGATGAGGGCGCGGAGGTCTTTGCGGACGCGTTCGAGAATGGCCGGAGTGACGTCTTGCCAGAAGGCTTCGGTTTGCAGCTCTTCGATGAGCGGCATTTGGGCGCGCACCATAGGAATGTTGGATTTTTCGGCTAGCAGACCGGCGATTTGCTCGACTTGTTGACGGAGTTTGGCGAATTGCGGTTCGGCGCGGAGCACGGCCAATTGCAGGCGGAGCATTAGTGAGTCGAATTGTTTGGCGTCCTGATCGTTATCGAGGAGTTGGGAGGGAAGGCCGGCGACGTGGTGTTCGAGTTCGGAGTGATTTTCGAGAGTGAGCGATTCCCAGGCGGCGGGTTCGGAGTAGCGTTCAACTAAACGGCGGTGCGGGCGCACGATGAAAGTTGTTGGGATTCATGGCGGCAACCTCGGAACGAAGATGGCCGGCAGTGGCGGCGCGAAGTTCGGGCCATTGTTTGGGTTCGGTCCTGATCGAGTTCGGCGATGAGTTCGAGGCGCAGGATGAACAGGCGCTTACCGAGCGGCATGTTGGGGCTGGAATCGGCGGCTGGCGGGTTTTCCTTGAAATATTCGAGATTGGCGCAGAAATCGAAAATGAGGAAGAACTTTTTGTCTTCGCCGGGGCCGAAGAGATTGGGGCAGAGGCGGGTGCCGCGGCCGACCATTTGCCAGAACTTGGTTTTGGAGCGGACGAGCTTGAAGAAGACGAGGTTCAGGATTTCGGGCACGTCGATGCCAGTGTCGAGCATATCGACGGAGATGGCGATATGCGGCATGGCATCGACTTTGGAAAAACTTTCAATGAGGGTTTGGGCGTATTCGGTTTTGAAGGTGATGACGCGGGCGAACTGGCCCATGTACTGCGGGTAATTGGCGTTGAAACGCTTTTCGATGAAGCGGGCGTGGTCGTCGTTTTTGGCGAAGATGATGGTTTTGCCGAGGCGGTCGCCATCGGCTACGCGCTGGCCGCAGCGCATGAGGGTTTCGAGGACTTTGTCGACTGTGTCTTCATTAAAGAGCCAGCGATTGACGGCTTCGGCTTCGACGCGGTCGGGAGGATGAGCTTCGGGATCGTCGTCCCATTCGATTTCATCCCAGGCGCGCTTTTCTTCCTGGGCGGTGCGCAACATGGTTCGGGCGGGAACTCCTGAAAAGATGGCGATGCTCATAAGCGGCCATCGTACGCGCAGCAGGTTTGACCGCTACAACATCGTTGATGAGCGCGATATTGCCCTGGCGGGACACAAACTGGAGAACTATCGGGAGTCGCTAAGAAAAGCTGGAAGAGCAGGTTCAGCAGAAACCATTTTAGAATCAGTGCTTTAATTTGGCTCCTCAGGTAGGATTCGAACCTACAACCCTTCGGTTAACAGCCGAATGCTCTGCCGTTGAGCTACTGAGGAGCATGAGGCTCGTTTTTGCTGTGAGGCGACAACCGCTAGCCTGCGCAAACTCGAACTACTTTTATTAGAGCACAAGAGTCAGCCGATTTTTTCTTCCAGTTCCACCCAGCGGGCATAGAGCGGATCCAGCTCGTTTTGCGCGGTTTCGATTTTTTGATAGGCCTCCGCCAGGCGGCCAGGGTCGCGCACTACGTCCTGGTCTTCGAGCAGCGCTTTCCATTGCGCCAGCGCCTGCTCGGCTTCGGCGATGCGGGACTCGATGCTCTGCCATTCGCGGTTTTCTAGATAAGACAATTTTTTCTTAGGGCCGGCGTTGGGAGTTTTTTGCGCCGCTGGCGACAGCACGCGCGCTTTTGCTTTTTTGTCGAGCCAAGATTGCCACTGCGAATAATCGGCAAAGAGTTCGGCTTTGCCGTTGCCGTCCAAGCCGACGACCGTGGTGGAGACGCGATCCAGCAAATAGCGGTCGTGTGTGACCAGGACGAGAGCACCTGGAAACTCGAGCAGACTTTCTTCGAGAATTTCGAGAGTCGGAATGTCCAGATCGTTGGTGGGTTCGTCCAGGAGCAGAACATCGGCGGGTTCAAGCATCAGATTGGCAATTAAGACGCGGGCGCGTTCGCCGCCGGAAAGACGGCTGACGGGTTGATTCAATTGCTCGTTGGTAAACAAGAAGCGCGCGGCCCAGGAGGCGACGTGAATGACGCGTTCGCGGTAAATGACCGAATCGCCGCTGCCGGACAAGGCCTGCCGCAACGTCAAGTCCGGATTTAGTGGACGGTTCTGATCGAAATACACCACGCGTAACGCGGCCGCCTGGCGGACTTCGCCGCTGAGAGGCTGGATTTCCCCGCGCAGCAGGCGAAGCAGCGTAGTCTTGCCGCTGCCGTTGGGACCGACCAGGCCAAAGCGAGCGCCCGCGGTTAGCACGAAATCGAGGTTGTCGAATAAAATCTGATCTCCGTACGAATAGCTCAGCGCGGCCGCTTCAATCAAACGCTTGGTCTTGCGGTCGGAAGCAGTGAAGTCGATGTCGGTGGTGGCGGTGCGGGAGCGGGTGTTGAGGTCGGCCAGCTCGCCGATCAGGGCATAGGCATTGTCGATGCGGGCCTTGGCTTTGGTCGCGCGGGCTTTCGGACCGCGGCGCAGCCATTCCATCTCGATGCGGACGCGGTTCTCCAGGACATCCTGGCGCTTGGCTTGGGCGGCCAGGAAATCGCTTTTCTTTTCGAGAAAGGTGCTGTAATTGCCGCGCACGCGCAGAATGCCGTCCGGGTAGGTGCGGTTGATCTCCGCCACGTCCGTTGCTATGTTTTCGAGAAAGTAGCGGTCGTGGCTGACGACAAGGACGGCGAAGCGCGCGGCCTGCAACAGCCTTTCGAGCCACTGGATACCGGCTAGATCAAGATGATTGGTGGGCTCATCGAGCAGCAGAATATCGGGATTCGCGACGAGCGCTTCGGCAAGCGCAAGACGCTTGCGCCAGCCGCCGGAGAGAGCCGCGGCTTCGACGTCGAGGTCGGTGAAGCCGGCACGGCCTAGGGTTTCGGCCTCGCGACCGTCCTTCTCTTCCTCTGGGACGCGGCCCTGCTCGAGTGCGCGCCGAATGACTTGGCGCACGGTTGCTTGCGGAGGGAAAACGGAATCCTGTTCGACATAGGCAAGGCGGGTGTTCTTGCGCAGGGCGACTTCGCCGCTGTCTGGTTGTTGGCGGCCCGACAGCAGTTGCAGTAAGGTAGACTTGCCAGCGCCGTTTGGCCCGATGACGCCAATGCGTTCGCCTTCGGAGATGTTGAGGGTGAGATTGCGGAATAACGGGTCTGCGCCGTAAGATTTGCTCAGTTCGCGGGCGTTTAATAAGAGGGCCACTCCCTCTATGTTCCTACGGCTGCCGCTAATTCGCTAATTAAGGGGACGTTCACCCCGTTACACTTAATTCGGGAATTAAGTGTAACGGGGTGAACGTCCCCTTAATTACGCCCAGACCGTCGAGCGTAATTTTGACGTCCGGCAAGGGTGCGCCGCCATCGGTGGTAACTACGCCCTGCATGACGCCCAGCAACAGTGTGAAGGCCAGCAGTAGGGCCATTGTGTTTAGGCCCTTGCGTGCAACTCGTGCACACGTTCTTTGACGGCAACCTTTGCCAAACTCGCGAACTGAATCGAGAAAAACTCGAGTAAATCATCGACCGCGATTACCCCCACTAGACAACCGAGTTTGTCGACTACCGGCAAACGCCGTACGCCGTGGCGTTGCATTTGCTCTACCGTTTCGAAGAGGCCTTGATCTTCCGGCGCGGTGACCAAATCGACCGCCATTAGATCGCCGGCGGTCAAACGTGCCGGATCCAATCCCGTGGCGATGATTTGAACAACGATATCCCGATCGGTGACAATGCCCACCGGCGTGGTACCACGCGCACTTATATCGACGACAATAACGTCTCCTACATGGTGCAAGCGCATCAAGCGAGCCACTTCCTGAACTGAGGTATTCCGCTCCACACTGACGACGTGCCGCATACAAATTTCGCCAAGCAACATGGTGATGCTCCTTTCGACGTGTTTATGGTGCACGCGGCTCCCCAACCTGGTTATAAGGTGATTTCCCTGCCAGCGCGGGATGCGTTGCGTTCTAAAACCCATTTGCGGTTTTTGGGTGCGCCGGATGACCCATGGCCAGCGGGACCTTTGCGACTTGGGGTGAAAGGTAGATTGGCAGACTAAGTGCAGAAGCTTAGGTTCTAGGGAATTGCTACTTATGAACAAAATCTCCGGCATTTTGCTGCCGGTCGACTTTTCGGAACGCTGCCTGGGTATGACTCATTACGCGCGCAGCGTAGCGGAAAAGTACGATGCCGAAGTGATCCTCCTGCACGTTGTTAATCCAGTGTTCGTTGCGCCGGAAGTGGGCATGGCACCGGCGGCGGTGGTCACAACACCGACTTGGCTGATCAATGAGAAGTATAAGCTGATGGACGAATTCGCCACCTCGGAACTTGCCGGCCTGCGCGTGCGGCGCTTTGTTTATGAGGGTATTCCCGAGGCGCAGATTGAGGAGATGGCCAAATCAGGCGAGGTGCAACTGGTGATGATGCCTACCCACGGTTATGGCGCTTTCCGGCGTTTCCTGATTGGTTCGGTTACCGCGAAAGTGCTGGACGACGTGGCTTGTCCGATTTTCACGGGCGTGCACATGGAAAAGCACACTCATGACGGCAAAGAAGAATTTCCAACCATAACTTGCGCGGTCGATTTGAAAACCGGCAGTACCGAAACGCTGCTCGCGGCCGCGAAACTAGCGAACGACTTTGACTCGAAACTTGGGATAATTCACGTTTCTCCGCCGCCGGGAAAGGGCACGGTCGCCAACCCGGCCGATCTAAGACCGCAACTGGAAGATTTGGTGGCAAACAAGCTGAAGGAAAAGTTCCTCAATTTTCCGGTGGACAAACTGGTTTGTTGCGTGGACAGCGGCGAGATCGCCCTCACTATCTGCGCATTCGCGGAACGCATGGGTGCGGCGCTGCTGGTAGTGGGACGCCAACATGGCAGCGAAAAGGGCTCAGCCAGCGACGGCCGGTTAGCGGGACATACTTACTCGATAATCCGGCAGTCGCCATGCCCGGTGCTCAGCATTTGAGTGATTTATTTGCGTTTGCGGCGAATGGCAAAAACGCCAAATGCCAATAACGGCAGACTCATCAGAAAAACGGTAGAAGCCTCCGGCGCAGCTACCGATTTGTCCGGGGCGGCCCAGAGCGGGAGTTCGAAGATGACCAGAGTCATCAGGAAGAACGAAGAAAATCTCTTCAAAAAAAAGTCTCCTAAAACCGAAACAGCCAAAAAGCTGGAGCCTGACACTTTAGACGCGCCAAGGTCTCGCAATTGGGAACTTTCCAAGTATAGCGGTAGTACTTCGGTACCACAATGGTGGACGGGATTTTCTTTAGGATAAGGCTGAGTTGAGCGCCATTTTCCACTTGGTAGTGTCCAGCGTCCAGCAAACATTAGTGTTCGGCGGATTCTGCGCTAAATCCTTCCAGGTGTGGCGGTTGCGCGCATCTGCTGCGACGTTTAGACGATCGACTACCGTCATTCCGCGCGTTAACGGGCTGATGGTTTCGATGTCAACAAAATGCCGGCTCCAAGCGGTCCCAACGGCCGGATCGAGCGCAATCGCCATGGCTACCGGGTCGGGAAGGCAGATGCCCACTTCGCCGGTTTGCAGGAGAAATGCTTCCTGGGCGATGCTGTTGCACTCGATGGCGAAATGGGCCAAAGGCGTGCCTATGGCTTGGACTTTTTCGATATCCCGCAAGTTTAGGGCGGCATCGCCGCGGCACAAGTGCCAGCCCACCAGTTCCAGCGGCAAAGCGCTGTGGAAGACGATGTGAGCGGCTTCGGGATCGCACCAAATGTTGAACTCCGCCGCGGGCGTGACGTTGCCTTCGCAACACGGCGCGCCGCCCATGACGACGCAGCGTCCGATCAGTTTCGCCAGATCGGGTTTGCGCTTCAAAGCCAACGCAATATTCGTCAGCGGGCCGAGCGTCACCAGAACTAAACCGGGAAATTTTTCGGCGATTTCGATGATGGCGTCGGGCGCAAAAGCTTTCTCAAGCGATTTCTTGGGCGTTGGGTAATTGTGATCGCCCATACCGTCGCGGCCGTGAAACCAACTGGCATCCTCATGCGGACGCAGGAGCGCGCCTTGCGCCCCGCGAAAAACAGGCACTGAAGAGCCGCACAGTTCGGCCGTGTAGAGGGCGTTGCGGCAAGCTTGATCGACGCCAACGTTGCCGGCGACGACCGTAATGGCCGCGACGCTAATGTCGGGAGCTCTTAAAGCCATAATGAGAGCGACCGCGTCATCGGAAGCAGTGTCTGTATCGATCAGGAAAACGCGCGACATCCCCTCACGATAACAGTGGGGCAACTACGGGGGCGGAATCAACGAGTTCGCGGGCTGGTTCTTCAAACGCTGGAAGGTGGCGCGGGCGCGGGCGGCGTCTTGCGGGCGGCCGGCCTGTGCATAGGCCGATCCTAACGCGTAATAAACGCCCGGTTCGCGCGGCAACATTTTTTGGGTGATTTCGAGTTCGGGGAGGGCGCGCTTATAGTCGCCGGTGTTGAGCAGCAACAGGCCTAGCAGGTAGTGGCCGAGCGGCAGCTTGGGCTCGAGCTTGACCGCGGCTTGGGCATAAGGCAATCCAGCGGCGGAATCCACTCGATATTTCACCGCCGCAATCTGGAGGCGCGCCAAGACGTGGTTGGGTTGGTTCTTGATTTCGGCTTGAAATTCGTTAACGGCGGGGGCAGGGTCGCGGACGGCCAGCAGAAAACGGCCATAGGCGTAGTGGATGTTTGGGAACTCAGGGTACGCTGCGACAAGGGAGCTATATTCGTTGCGGGCCTCGTTGAATTTTTGTTGAGCGGTGAGCCATTCCGCGTGACCCACTTTCGCAACAACCGGAGCGGAAGCAGTGTGATCGCGCAGCAATAAAGCGGTCAAGCCGAGTGTTTCAAAAAGCGCTGCGCTTTGGACGGTGGGCGAACACAAGGTATACAGGGTATCTTGCGCTTTTTCAAACTGTCCGGCGCGCTGCAATAATACGCCCGCATGAAAGACGGCCACATCGTGCAATGACTGGTCGGTAATGCCAAGATGCAGTCCCTGCTGCAAATGTTCGAAAGACACAGCCTCGCGGCCCAATTCAAATTCGCTCAGGCCGAGCATCACCAACGCTTTGGCGGCTTTAGGATCGAGCTTGACCGCCTTGCCGAACGAGAGCGCGGCGTCTCGATAAGAGCTCTGATCGTATTGGATAGTGCCCAGCGAAAACCAGCCTTCCGCCCACGAGGGCTTGAGGGTTAGTGCCTGGCGGTAGAGAGTGGCGGCTTGGTCTAGCCGATTCGCGGCGCGCGCATCGCTGGCTTCGTGGGCCAGTTGCGTGAAGGAAGATTGCGGCGGCACCGAGACGAAAAGCAAAACTAAGGCCGGGACAATCACCTCATTCCTGCCAAGCGCCAATGCCGCTGCCAGGCAACCAGCAGCGCGAGCGAAATCAAAATGAGCGCGAGGGTAAGCCCCCACCAGAGGCCCATCAATCCGTAGCCGCCGTGGAAACAAAGAAAATAGCCGAGTGGCAAGCCCAACAGCCAGTAGCCCGCAAAATTGATCCACATGGCGGTGCTGGTATTGCCAGCGCCGCGCAACGCGCCTGTCAATACGGTTTGCAAGCCATCGAACAGTTGGAAGGCGGCAGCGATGGCGAGCAAGCTCACGCCGGTAGCAAGAATGCCCGGATCGGTTGAAAAAACGCGCAAAATGTTCAGCGGAAACAACAGGAACACTGCCGCTGCGCACGCCATGAACGCACAACCGAGGCCAACCGCGATATAGCCGGTGCGGCGCGCGGCCAGCGGTTCGCCGCGGCCAACGGCGTGCCCCACGGCGACGGCCGCCGCGGAAGCTGTTCCCAACGGGACCATATAACTAACGGACGCGCAGTTAATGGCAATTTGATGCGAGGCTAGAGCGACGGGCGACAAACGCCCCGCTAGCACCGCCGCCGCGCCGAAGGCGCCAATCTCCATCAGAATCTGGGTGGCCGCCGGCAGCCCCAGCGACAAGAGGCGCAATAAGCGCTGCGGATCGGGCATACGCACAATGCCGCGAATGCCTTGCTCATCACCGCGCTCGAACCACCAGATAAAAAACAGCAGCGCTAACGCCATGTAGGTGCGGGCCAAGCAAGTGGAAAGCGCCGAGCCGACAACTCCCAACCGCGGCAAGCCCCAATGCCCAAAGATGAACAGCCAGTTGAATAGCCAGTTAATGAGATTGGCGCTAACCAGCACAAACATGACCGGGCGCACGTGGCCAATACCTTGCAAATAGCGGCGGAAAGCGGCGTAGAGCAAAAGCGGCAGCGTTCCCAAACCAAGCATGCTGACAAAGGGCGCACCCAATTTGCTCACTTCCGGGTTGATTCCCAACCAGCCGAACACGGGTGCGAAAAAGATGAAAATCGCGGTGAGCGGCAAGGCGATCAGCAGCGCGGCATAGACGCCTTGCGCCAGCGAGTGATGGGTATCGGGCTTATCGCCCGCCCCGTGCGCCTGCGAAACCAGGGTATCGAGGCCCAACAACAAGCCCACCCCGAAGATCGCCAGCGAATAGTACAAACTGCCGCCAATTCCCGTAGCCCCGATCGCTGCCGGACCGAGCGGCCCGATCATGATCGTGTCAACCGTACCCATCGCCATCCAACCTAGTTCGGCCAGCACCACCGGGGCTGCCAGCCGGAGCATGCTGATAATGTCGTTCAGAGCTACCGGCCTGCCTTCGCGGCCACAACCTGCTCGAATTGGCCGAGGTGATTCAAGTCGTGTCCAGCGGTAATTTGCAACAACTGGTGCAAAGTCAATTCGCCGCGCTCGGGATGCGACGCCGGCTTAGCCAGTTCAGCGGCGGTTAACGACTTGAGCCAGCCCACATTCCAAATGCGATTTGCCATGAAAGAAGCCAGCGCGGTCCCCAGATTCAGCGCACTGTAGTTCGCCGCCCAAGCGTCTTGATCGAATGTTTGAATCAGGTGATGTGGCTGCGCCACCACCTGACGCCAACGATAGCCGAAGGCGAGTTCGCAATCGGCCAAATGGCAGACGACGGTATTCAACGCCCACTTGCCCGGAGCATAACTTTCCTTCATCCTGGCTGGTCCTAAATCTTCAATGAGCGCTTTCAACCGCGCCGGCGTTTCGCCGAGCACGTCCAACGGATCGCGGTCCGCCAGATACTTTGCATACGGATTAGCCGCAGTCGCCATTATTTGGAATTCTCCACTTTCAAAGTCTTTTTCTCTTGCGCGACCTTCAATAACGTTGGATAGAACTGCACAAATGTAGTATCCACCGCGCCATGTTGCTCATGACAGGAATAGCAATCCGCGCTCTTCGGTTTCATGCTCGCCGGTTTCGTGCCGTCGCCAAAACCATAAAATGCCCAGGTGCCGTCGGCCTTCTTCACGTGTGTTTCTATGTCCTCTAAATCGCCCTGATAATGGCCGGTTTTGTTAATGGACCCCTGATGATGCGAGGCGCGAACTTCCAGCACAAAAACGCTGCCATTGGGCCACACGCCATTCGCTAAGAACGATGAGTAAGCTTGCGGCGATACGAACACGTTGTCAAAGTCCGGGTTCGGGTCTTCGGCCCCGGCGTTATACGACATGCCCAGGCCCGAAGTCAACCACACCCATTCGCGATAATGCGCGGGGAAAATCATCTCCCCCTTGCTGTTGAAGCGCAGCGAATCGTCATTTTGAAATAATCCGTTGGCGAGCACGGCGCAAAGCGCCAGGAATGGCAATACCGCAATCATTTTCAGGAGCATGGGAGATCCTTGTCCGACTATTCTCTCAATATTCGCCTCAAAGAGCAGCCTGGAGGATTTTTTGCAAACATTTCATGAGATTTGCGGGCCCGTTGCCTACTCCTTTTGGGAATGACCTCGCCGATCCTCTCAGCTTTATCCGAAGAGACTGTCCTACACTCTAATTCTCTGGCTACGGTGACGGACAATTGGATCGTGGTGCGGCCACCGGGCGCCCGCACGCAAGCGCTGGTAGCCATCGCCAGCCTGTCCGCGGTCAAGACGTCTAAAACCGTCCATCTGATGTACCTGGCTTTCTCGGCGGGATGCATGCTGATGGCGATCGCTACCGAGTGTTCGAAAGAAGCAGCGGGCGCTACTGTGCCATTTGCCCTGGTAGGCTTGGCGTTGCTTGGGTGTGCGCAGTTTACCCGCCAGGCGTCGGTAGCGTTTGTGGTTGACTCAGACACCGTACATACGCCGTTCGGCAGCCTGCGAGAAGCAGCTACTCTGGTGGCCGCTGTCCGCTTCGTACAAGAAGGCATTCGCCGCGGGCGGCAACCGTCTTACCCTCAATTCCTGGTCGTGCGCGCTTATCTAGCGCTTTTAGTTTGACCCGCTAATTCCAAATATCGACGTGCCATTTCCACCTGCCAGCGTCTTGCCGCCAGTACACAACATACTTTACACGGAGGTCGGACGCCTCTTGTCCCGCCGGCTGAATCGCCAGCGTAGCTTCGCCGATCTCGACTAGGCCATCGCCCGCCGGCATTACCTCTAGCGATTGCAGCACCGCCGAGGTCGCGTTTACCGATTGAATCAGGTTTGCCCAAAACTCGGTGATGCCGGGGAGGCCGGTAACCATGGATCCGCCTGGCGGCAGAATGCGAGCGTCCTTAGTGTAAACGTCCGCCAGCGCGGCAAAATTACGCTTTCCGAAAACTTCTTTGTTGAAGATATCGTTCGTGCTAGCCATGGCGAGCTTGATTTCGTCGAGCGCTGCTTGGGAGGTTGCCATTTCGCGAAGTTAGCACACTGAAGGCTCAAGAAGCGGTAACTCAGGACTCGGCGCCTCGCTCTCATGGCAGTTGTCGCCTCCAGAGCTTTGCATAAGTAACCGCACCCGGAGCCGGGCAGCTGGTCGATCCCGAAAGCAGCAGCGCCGCCGCCAAGCAAATCATCTCAAATCTCAGATAGCTATCAAGATAGCTATACTAACTACATGACATACAGTGTTGCTGAAGCGAAGAACAAGCTGCCTCAGCTGATTAGGCAGGCCGAAGCCGGCACTCCAGTGGTTATCACGAAGCGTGGGATACCTGTTGTCGAGATTGTGCGCAAATTTGAAGACCGCAAACTTAAGCGGGTTTTTGGCGTCCTCGGTCCGAAAAAAATTGTGATCGATCCCGATTGGGCGCGGCCGCAGGAGGACGTAGATGCCTGGCTCGCCGGCGAAGTCTGATGGCGAAAAGAGTTTTGCTGGACACTCACGTCGTTATCGATCTCGGGACGCCGGACGGCTTGGGAACGATCCCGCCGAAAGTGCGTCGTATTCTGGATGATCCCGAAATGGATTTGTTGCTAAGCGTGGTCTCGGAGGCAGAGATCGCGATCAAGAGCCAGCTTGGAAAACTGGAATTGACAGCGGGCGACTTGGCGCGCGTATGTGCCGGCGCGGCAATCACTCCCTACCCGCTCCGCCGCCTACACACAAACCGTCTCTTCGATCTACCTTTCCATCACGAGGATCCATTTGACCGCCTTATTATCTCAACCGCGCTGAGCGACGGGCTTCCATTGATTTCGCACGATGCACAGTTTCGCAAATACCGAGGACTCCGCGTAATCTGGTAGCCCTCAATTCCCTCCCAGCGGCAAGGCGAACGCCACGATACTGCCTCCCGAGGGCGCTCCGTTCTTTCCCCCTCCACAAACAATTACTACATACTCCCGGCCATTGAGCTCATAGATAGACGGCGTGGCATTGCCTGCCGCCGGCAGAACAGTTTGCCAGAGCAGCTTACCCGTTAACTTATCGAACGCGCGGAATTTCTTATCGAAATTCGTCGCTCCGATAAACAATAGGCCGCTTGCGGTGACGACCGGCCCTCCGTAGTTATCGCTGCCGGTATCTTTCATTCCTTTGGCGACCAATTCCGGATAATCGCCAAACGGAATCTGCCAGCGAATCTCACCTTTGTTTAAATCGATGGCATTGAGCGTTCCCCACGGCGGTGTCAACGGCGGATATCCCTCCGGATCGCGAAACAGAATATAACCCTCATTGCGATACTTTAACCAGTTCGGATCATTCTTCTCATCTGCGGTTTTCATGACCTCCGTATCCTGGCCGGTCAACAAAAACTCCACTATTTCATCGACGTTCTTCTCCAGGTAATCGAAGGCGGGCATGCGCCCGTTCCCTTCCCGGATGATGCTCGCCAATTCCGCGCGCGAATGCCGTTTCCCAACATCCACCAGCGAAGGAATCGCCGGAGGTGCACCTTTGAGATCGTCTCCGTGGCATCCTCCGCAATTGTTCTTGTAGAGTGACTTGGTCTCGTGCGTGACCATGCGGATAATCCAAGGTTGTTCGTTTGAATTCACGTAGAGCAATCCGGTCTCCGGATCGAACGCCGCGCCACCCCACTCACCTCCGCCGTCGGTACCGGGAAAGAGCATGGTTCCCCTCACACTCGGAGGGGTAAACATCCCGTTCGAGTCCACTTCCCGAAACTTCGCCAGTACCGCCGCGTGCGCCTCCGGTGTGCGGTTGGTGATCATATCCTCGGTAAACGCCTGGCGGGTAAAAGGCGGCGGCTTCACTGGATACGGTTGCACGGAGGAAAGCTTCTCACCGTCTAGAGCGGAGGCCGGAACCTGGCGGTATTTTACGGGAAAGAGTGGCTTGCCGGTCCTTCTGTCCAGCACATAGACATAGCCGGTCTTGGTGATCTGCGCCACCGCCTCGACTCGTTGTCCCTGGTGAGTGACCGTGACTAAGCTCGGAGCTGCCGGAAAGTCCAAGTCCCACACGTCGTGCTTGATCCCTTGAAAATGCCAGATTCTGTTGCCGGTGCGCGCGTCCAACGCCAGTACACAATCGGCAAACAGGTTATCGCCAATGCGGTTGGCCCCATAAAAATCGAAAGAAGCCGAGCCGGTAGCGGCGAATACCATGCCAAGCTTTGGATCAACGCTCAAGCCCGCCCAGGCATTCGCGCCGCCGGAGATTTTGTACGATTCCTTCGACCACGTTTCATAGCCGAACTCGCCCGGCCGGGGAATCGTGCGGAACACCCAGCGCAGCGCGCCTGTCTTGGCATCGAAGGCGCGAATAAAGCCGGGCGAGCCCGGCAGTGTCTCGGGCACGGTGCTGCCCATGATGATCATGTCTTCAAAGATCACGCCTGGGCTGCTGGCGCTCACACTCATTTTCTCTACCGGACGGTCCAATCCTTCGCGCAAGTCAATGCGACCATCCTTGCCAAACGACTGCACCGGTTTGCCGCTGAGCCGGTCGAGCGCCCACAAATAATTCCGATAGGTGAAAAAAACCCGATCCTGGTACACCGTAACGCCGCGGTGGCGAAAACGTCGCTGAGCGGCACCGGCGGCGGGATCGAACGCCCAGAGTTCGCGCCCGTTTTCCGCATTGAGTGCCACAACTCGCATCTTGGGCGTGGTCGCGTACAGTATGCCCCCCACGATGATCGGGTTGCTCTGCATCTCCGAGTCTTTGAAGGCATCTCCCGAGTCATACACCCACGCCGTCTTCAAGCGGCCCACATTTTCGCGGGTGATTTGGCGTAACGCTGAATAGCGGATATTGTAAGCGCCACCGTTCACGGGCCATTCAACATCCGCGCCCAACGCATCCAGACCGAAAAGCAAGCACACCAGGAGCCGTAGTAACGTCACAGTCTAGAGATTGTAGCTTGTCGCTACGCGCTTTGCGCTTCCGCGCGCACGCTTTTCCGCGTCACTTCGTCGATGGCACTTAGCATCTGTTCCGCCCGTATCGGCTTCGATAGGTAAGCGTCCATTCCCGCCGCAATGCATCTTTCCTCATCGCCCTTCATCGCACAAGCGGTGGCAGCCAGAATCGGTACGCGCTGGCCCGTTGATTTTTCACGTTCCCGAATGAGTAGAGCCGCTTGCAGGCCGTCCATTTCCGGCATCTGCACATCCATGATGATCAGATCGATGTCTAACCGCTCCACGATCTGCAAAGCTTCCAAGCCATTCGACGCGGTAAGAACCGTATGATGTTGCTTTTCCAAAACGCGCTGGACGATCCGCAGGTTCACTGCGTTATCCTCGGCCACTAGAATGCGCAGTCCTTCGACATGCCGAGCGTCTGGCTCGAGAATGCGGCGTGGATCGACAGCCGCGCTGCCGCTTAACGCCTGCACCAAGACTCGTTTAACTTCGTTTCGCCGAAAGGGCTTATCCACATGTTCCCTAAATTCAATGCGCCTCGATAACGAAGCCGCTTCCCCGCTCTGCGTCAGCGCCACCACTTTGAGTTCCCTTGACATCCCCTCTTCTCTTGCTATCGCCGTTAGCGGTGTACCATCCGCCAGGGTCACGGCTGGGTCGCAAATCAATAAGTGAAAGGGATGGGCTGTGTGTGCAGCTTCGAGCAGCATGCTCCGCGCTTCTTGGCCATCGCCCGCAGATACGGGCGTCATACCCCAACCGCTTAACAGACCACAAAGTATCCGCGCGCTTGCCCTTTGTCGATCCACCACCAAAACTTTACGATCGCGCAGCGCCTGCCCTTCATTCGTCTCAATCACCCGGTTCGCCGGCGCGCTGCCTAAGTGAGCCGTGAAATGAAAATCGCTGCCGCAACCCGGCTCGCTCCGCACCCAAATCTCTCCGCCCATGTGCGCCACCAGCCGTGAAGCAATGCTGAGTCCCAAGCCGGTGCCACCAAACTTGCGCGTAGTTGAAAGGTCGGACTGCACAAACGGTTCAAAAATAGTTTGCTGCAGGTGCGGCGCAATACCAACGCCGGTGTCGCTAACCTTGAAGTGCAGTTTGACCGCATCGTTGCTATCCTTGTCGCGCCACAGCTCCATCGCGACTTGGCCCCGCTCGGTGAATTTGATTGCATTGTCTATTAGATTCAGCAGAATCTGCTTTAAGCGATGTGGGTCGCCCACCACGAATTCCGGCACCTCGGGATGTGTCTCGCAGGTGAGTTCCAAACCCTTGTCGTGAGCGCGCAGGGATTGTGCCAGCGTCGCCTCTTCCAGGCAATCCCTTACATTGAACTCAATTGGCTCAAACTCCAGCTTGCGGGCCTCGATCTTGGAGAAATCCAAAATCCCGTTCACCAGTGTGAGCAAGGAATCCGCCGATGTCTTCAAAACGCGCAAGGACTCGCGCTGGTCTTCGCTGAGTTTGCCATCCAACAAATGTTCGCTCATGCCAATAATCCCATTCATGGGGGTCCTGATTTCATGGCTCATGTTCGCCATAAACTCGCTCTTGGCCAAGTTAGCCGCCTCGGCGGATTCCTTCAGCGTCTGCGCTTCCGCAAGCTGTTGCTGAATCACACGCGTCTGCGATCTCACGCGCCGGCGGAGCGCCAGTACCCATGAGAACACCAGCAAAACCGCGGCCAGCGTTATACCCAGCGCATAAAGCGTGTGGTTGCGCGTCCACCACGAAGGATTCTTCACGATCTTAAAATCGCCTCCCGATCGCAACGCAATCTGAAAGGCCTTGGGCACGCGAAAGGGCCTGCCGTCGTCGCTCGACTCGATCAGGCAGATCCCCTCCACGGTCACGGCCGCGCCTTCCCTCGCGGTCTCCAGGAATGAAGGATTTCCCTCCGCCGGAAGTATTGCGGCAAAGGCGGCATCACCGGACTTGATCATCAATGTGTACTGGCCGGCCGATTTTTGCGCATTCAACACTACGCCATGCATCTTCACGAGTTGCTCGTCAAAATCCCCGGCGAGTGCTTCTTTTGCCGTGATCTCCCGCGCCACCGGTGCTTGGCCCTGGCCGGCGAATCGGACTTGTGCGTCCTGTAACTGGTATGCATAGCCGACTACCACCGGAAATCCCACCACATCCACCAAGTCTCCAATTTTTACGGCCGGCGTGTTCTCAATTTGCACTCGCAAGCTTTGCCCGTCGTCATTCACGAATAGCGATTTTCCGGGCCATACAGCCGTAACGATGCCCTGGATACGAACGTCGCGCATTGGGTCCCAGCCCGGTGCAAAGCGAACCAGATCCGCTATTCTCCTCACCGGCAACGCGAACGCATCTTGCGGCGGAGCTTGCAGCACTTTGATTTCCGACATACTCGGCACATAAAGGACGACGCCGATCATCTGCCGCCTGTGGTTAAAGAAAGTCCCGGCCGCTCCGCGCAGCCGCACCTTGGCATCAATGAGGTTCTTCGCCGAGTCGGCCGGGGAAGCTATCAAAACTTCAATTCTGGCGGCACCCAAACCAACCATCAAGCTAACCCGATCCTTCTTTGCGATCACGGTTCTAACTGTACCTTCGGTCTCGACCCACTGCGCGTCCTCGGCACCGGTTGCCAAGAAGTCCAAACTGACGCGCCGCGCCGCCGGCAAGGAGCCTTCACCAATAACCTTGACGACGCTGCTCTCGACAAGCGGTGAAAAGTGGCCCGGTTGAGTGATGCCGTCTACCTCGACGACACTCCCGGAACGGAGAGAGCCTCTCACTGCCCCATGTCTGAATCCCACGAACACGGCGCTGTGACCATCATGCACGAGCATCCCTCTAAACCATGGACAGTAGACGAGGGTCGTCGCTCGCATATGCACCGGGTACCCGCGCTCGGCTTCAACGAACGGCATGTCATGCACTGAGCGCGCCGTATTTAACGTGGCCAGTCGTTGCTGTGTCGATAAACTTTGTGACAACGCACTGCAGGCGCAAAGCAGACTAACAACTGCTACCGCGCTTTTGTGTATGCGCACTATCTGGGTAATGTCCCCTTATTCTAACGCAATACGACTAGCGCTGCACGATCGTTTTTCCTTATTACCTCGGATATTTTTTCGCTAGTGCGATTTTTTTTCCGACCCTGCCGGGGAGTATGGTAAGTCCGGTGTCCCCACGAGCGAATGGCCAGCGAAATGCAACCAGGTTTAGATAAATTGCTATCCTGCCGATTTGATTGGAACCCTTGCGAATGACTGATAGAAGCGGTTGGCCGAGCGAGGATGAGCTACTACTGGCCATCATCCATGACATTCGCCGACATTTGCGAAAATCGGTAACTCACACACAAATGATTGGCAGGGAAGGTCAAGCTTTTCCCCTACCACCGGAATTCGCAATGCATCTCGGAGCGATTCTCTCGGCAGGAAAGGAGATGGATGAGCTATTGAGTCGCTTGGCCAAATACGCTGTCGCAGGCTCCGCAACACAAGATCAGTCGGTGGGCGATGTGTCTATCTTGTTTGACTCTGCCTTGCGTCGCTTGGCGGATAAGAATGTAGACACGGAGATTGACGCCAGCCCACTGCGGCGCTGCGGTATTCGCACGCCCTATTTCATCGAAAACGTTCTGGGAGAATTATTGGACAACGCCCTTAAATTTCGCCAAGGTCCAATCAGGATCTCGGTCGTAGTCGAGAGCATTCGAGATAACCACTTGTTTGGCATAAAGGACACTGGCATTGGCTTCGATCCCAGATTCTGCGACAGAATTTTTCGCCCGCTGGAACGGCTGCATCCCGCAACTGTGTACCCGGGCTGCGGACTTGGCTTGGCGATTTCGCAGCGCATTCTCGAGTCTCACGGCGGAAAGCTTTGGGCGGAATCTAAACCTGGCGAAGGTTCAACGTTTTGGTTCAGTGTGCCGGCGTAATCTTCCGCTCCTTTTATCGCCAACTCCTTCACGCGCTCACCTAACACGAAGAATTCATCCAAATCAATGGGCTTCTGAAAGATTCGTATTGCTCCAAACTCACGCAATTTCGAAATTTCGTTCTCGGTCAAGACTGACGACAGAACCACAACGCGCGTGCGCTGGGTGTATCCCTTCGCGTGCCAAATTTCCATCACCTCCAAACCCGAGCGCTTGGGAAGAATCAAATCCAAAATAACGAGCCGCGGCGGCTTGCCTTCATTTAGATTCCGCTCCAGGCGTACGTCCGCTTCTTCGCCGTCGGAGGCCTCTTCTAGCTCACACTCCAGACCCGCATAGGAGAGCGCCTGTGCCATTAGGACCCGGTCCTCCTTGCTGTCGTCTACAAGCAAAATTTTAGACTCGCCGGTGGTCATAATAAACGTGAGTTTATCAAGGGTCACAGCCATTTTTTCTTAAGTAGCCATTTTTTTCACGTAGAGTGCGAAATGGTAACTCCTCTAGCGGGACATCTTCGTACGCTTTCTTGCTAAGCCTCACAAATACAGCGGCTTGCGGAATCGGCACGCGAATTGCATCTCCTTTCACGAATTTTCAAATCCTGCCTGAAGGAACTGAAAGGAACATAAATGACTCAAATTAATTATCAAACGGAAAAGCAGCAATTGAACGCCAAGATGGTCGAGTTGCTGGCTACGCAGCGAGATCACTGCGCGCTAAGAATAGAGAACGTCGCCGACCCGTTCGATCAGATTCAAGCTTCCGTGGAGCGCGACCTGCTGGTAGGTTTGTTAAACCGTGAGGCAAAATTGCGCGACGATCTACGACACGCATTCGACCTGATGCAAGATGGCACCTACGGGCTTTGTGAAGATTGCGGAGAGACTATAGCTCCGGCGCGTCTCCGGGCGATACCTTGGGCGCGCTGCTGTGTTCAATGTCAAGAATCAAGAGACCGCGAGGTCAACGAATCTGATATTTTTCCCGAGGAGTTTCACCGCAGTTCGTCAAATTCTGTGAGAGAATAGCGGTTCCTCGAACTACTATGCGGCTGCTGGTGATTGATGATGACGCCTCAGAGAGACAGCACGTAAAAATGCTGGCTCTCGGCCTTGGGCATGAGGTGACGGAGGCAGAAGATGGTCTACAGGCCATCGAAATCCTGAGCTCGGAAAGCATCTCCGTTATGATTACCGACCTCCGCATGCCTCGCATGGACGGACTCGAATTGATTCGCCGATTGAAATCAACCGATACGCTCCCTCCAACACTGGTTTTGACGGCTTATGGAAGCATGGAACTGGCTGTCGCTACCGTTCACGAACTGGGTGTCTTCTGGTTTTTGGAAAAGCCGGTGGATGCGAAGTCTCTCCAGTTGCTAGTTGACAGGGCATCCGCTCACGGGCGTCTAAAGAGTGAGGTCCATGAGCTGAGGCGTGAGTTAACTTTTCGCGGCGCGCTGGGTGAAATGGTTGGTCAGTCGGCCGGCATGCGCAAGATTTTCGCGATCTTGCGTCAAGTGGCTCCCACTACCGCGCCGGTATTAATAACTGGCGAGAGTGGCACCGGCAAGGAGCTAGTGGCGCGCGCCATTCATTCGTTAAGCAAGCGAAGCGGAGAACCTTTCATTGCGGTAAATTGCGCGGCGCTTCCTGAAACGCTCATTGAGAGCGAGCTCTTTGGGCATGAGAAAGGCTCGTTCACCGGTGCGGTCGAACGGCGTCTCGGCTGTATTGAGATGGCCGAGTGTGGAACCTTGTTTCTAGACGAAATCGCCGAAATGCCGGCGTCGATGCAGGCGAAATTATTGCGGGTTCTGGAGGATTTTCGTTATCGCCGCGTGGGCGGCAAGCAGGAAATGAAAGCCGATGTCCGCATTCTTGCGGCAACCAACCGCGATCCGCAAGAAGCAATAGCGCAAGGAAAATTCCGCGAAGATCTCTTTTACCGGCTGGGCGTTTTCCATATCGAGCTGCCGCCTCTTCGCGAGCGGCTCGACGATTTGCCGTTTCTGGCGGCTACCCTGATTGAGCGCCTCAATCAAAAGCACGGCACTAAAGTGGTGGATCTCGATCAAGCGGCCTTAGCGCAACTGAGATCGCGTCCGTGGGAGGGCAATGTTCGCGAATTTAGGAATGCTTTGGAACGCGCGGTGATTTTGGCGGGTGAGGGAACTCTCGGACCGGAGCATTTTACCGTCACTCAGCGTGCAACCCGCCCCTCCAACGATCCCGGGCTCGACCTTGGCGTTGGCATCACCATCGATGAAGCGGAACAAGCCTTGATCCGAGCCACGCTGCTTCACACTAGAAACAACAAAACGCGTGCCGCCGGCATTCTAGGCATCAGCGCGAGAACGCTCCACGCCAAGCTGAAACAGTATAGTTTGGAAGCTGAGGAAGAATCCATAAAGGTCGAATAAAAAAGAGGCCGCGCCGTTTTCGAGATGGTGCGGCCCCAACGCCGGAGCTGTGATAGTCGCTTCAGTACCGGTTAGCCGACGCCACGGCCACTTCTGCCGCCGAAGCAATGTCCTCGGCCCCCGTCTGTTTTAACAACTCTTTCCCTTTAGAAATCTCCGCCGAGGTTTCACAATGCACCGACAGCAATACACCACCTTGTTTGACTCTTCCTTCATAGCGCTTGGCCTCATATTCCGGAATGCCCATTCCAACGAGTGCGCCGATGAAGCCGCCCACTGCCGCGCCAGCGCCTAAGCCGGCCAGACCCGCCATGATTGGACCCGCCGCGATAAAAGGACCGACGCCCGGAATCGCTAGTGCGCCAATACCCGCCAACAATCCCAACGTGCCACCGATAGCTCCGCCGGCTGTCACGCCCGTGGTGGTTCCTTCCGGCGCTTTCGTGTGCTTCTGGTGGGCAAATTCTTCAGAGCTGCTTATGTCGGGCAGCAAAACCGAAATATCGTCGTATAAGAATCCTGATGCGGCCAAGTAATCGACAGCTCGCTCAGCTTCCGCGATGCTGTTGTAGATTCCGAATACCGCAGTTTTTTTATTCGCCATTTAAATTCCTTTCTCTTAATGCTTCACTCTGTTTACCACCAGAAGTGTTGCTAGTGGTGGCTCACCAAGAACCAGACAACAACCAGAAAGCCCGGAACTCCCAGAGCCCAAGCCAGCAAATATTTCATTTCGTTCTCCTTATTGAGATCGCCTTGCATTAGGTCTCTTGCATGTAATCGGCCCTTTCGCCCAGTCTCCATAATTAGGGCGATTTCTTGCAGTGGCGCTTAAAAGCTTCCTAGAGGGAGATAACTTTCGTCACAGCTCTTGCGAGAAAATGTCACACACAGTGAGAGCGAGGTCCTCAGAAACCCTCCGTAACCTTTTCACCGAAGGTCAACTCTTACTTTTGTGCGTTGGTAAGCTTTCCCAATGTGCGAGAACTGGAATAATAATTTATGACCGACAACAGTGGCGTAAAGGAGGGCTTACCTTTCCCGATGGGAGCGGCTTGGGACGGCAAAGGCACGAACTTCGCTGTCTTCTCCGCACACGCGACTCAAGTAGAGGTTTGTCTCTTTGATTCAGACGGCGCTAAAGAGGTTAAGCGCGTGACGTTGCCGGAACATACCGATCAGATTTGGCATGGATACTTATCCGACGTTACGCCTGGCACTGTCTATGGGCTGCGCGTGCATGGTCCCTACGAGCCCGAAAACGGTCACCGGTTCAACCCGAACAAGCTGCTGCTCGATCCTTATGCTTGCGCGCATGTTGGCCAATTAAAGTGGGATCCGGCGGTTTTTGGCTACCAAATGGAAACGGGCGACGATCTGACCTTCGACGAACGCGATAGCGCGCCGTTCATGCCGAAATGCACCGTCGTTGATCCAAACTTCGATTGGACGGGCGCGCGCGCCAGAGGCCGAACCCGCTGGAACGACACGGTTATCTATGAACTGCACGTTCGCGGCTACACTAAGCTTCATCCCGAGGTGCCGGAAGAGTTGCGCGGGACGTATGCGGGCCTGGGCACCAAAGCTGTGATCGATTACATCAAGTCGCTGGGAGTGACCAGCGTTGAACTGCTCCCCATACACACCTTCATCGAAGATAAGGGTCTGCTTGAGAAGGGTCTGCATAACTATTGGGGCTACAACAGCATTGGCTTCTTCGCCCCTCATCCTAATTACGCCGCCAAACGCGACGACAGTGTCGCCGAATTCAAAGAAATGGTGGCGCAATTCCACCAAGCCGGGCTTGAAGTCATCCTCGACGTTGTCTATAACCACACCGCGGAAGGAAACGAACTCGGCCCGACTCTCTCGTTCAAAGGCATAGACAACGCCAGTTATTACCGTCTGCTATCCAAGGAGCAACGGTACTATATCAACGACACCGGCACGGGAAACACACTCAATGTCAGTCACCCGCGCGTACTGCAAATGGTCACGGACAGTCTGCGGTATTGGGTTCAACTCGCAAACATCGACGGTTTCCGTTTCGATTTGGGCACGATCCTGGCACGCGAGCCCAATGGCTTCGACAATCGGAGCGGCTTTTTGAAGGCGTGTTGCCAAGACCCGCTCTTAGGTAGCGTTAAGCTGATCGCCGAGCCGTGGGATTGCGGACCGGGCGGTTATCAGGTCGGTGGCTTTCCGCCGGGATGGGCCGAATGGAATGATAAATTTCGCGATACCGTGCGCGATTTCTGGCGCAGCGAAGCTCCTGCCTCTGCACTTACTCCACGGCTTTGTGCCTCGGGAGACGTGTTCAATCATCAAGGCAGGCGGCCTTGGGCGAGCATCAATTTCGTCACCGCCCACGATGGATTCACTTTGAACGACGTTGCCAGCTATAACGACAAGCACAACGAAGCGAACGGCGAAGACAACCGCGACGGAAGCTCGAACAACCGCTCCTGGAACTGCGGCGCCGAGGGCCCCTCGGACGATCCAAACGTTTACCAATTGCGGGAACGCCAGATTCGCAATATGCTCGCCACCTTGATCCTGTCTCAAGGAACTCCGATGCTAGTGGCGGGAGACGAATTCGGCCGGACTCAAGGAGGCAACAACAACGCCTACTGTCAGGACAACGAAATCAGCTGGGTCAATTGGGATATTAAGGAGAAGGGCGAGTGCCTGATTGCTTTTGTGCGCAAGCTGGTCGGCTTGCGTCGGAATTATCCCATTTTACGGCGCGACCGATTCCTGGACGGTGAATACGTAGAAGAATTGGGCGTACGCGACGTCACCTGGATCAACGCCAACGGGCAAGAAATGGAAGACAAGCACTGGGGCGATTCCGGAACCCGCTGCTTCGGGATGCTGCTCGACGGCCGCGCTCAGCCTACGGGCATTCGTCAGGTCGGCCGCGAGGCCACGCTGCTCATCGTCATCAACGCTCACTCGGATGTGGTCAACTTTACCCTGCCCGCCTGCGTGGGCGGGGAACAGTGGAACGTGCTCATCGACACAAATCAGCCCTGCAAAGCGGGCGGCGCTAGCCTCAATACCGGCCAGCAATATGAGATGACGGCTTATTCGTTAGTGCTATTGAAGCTGACCGTCGCCCAGCAAAATCCCTAGCGGGACGAAAGCGGCCGCCTATCGCGATACAATAGCCTTTAATTCTCGCGATAGATCTATGCCAGCCGCCGAACCCTTGACATTTTCCCGCGCAGCCGAATTTCGCTCTAAGTTGGCGTCTAAGATAGTCGTTGCCGATGGCGCCATGGGCACCATGCTTTATGCCAAGGGCATCTTCATCAACCGCTGCTTCGATGAATTGAATCTTTCTGCGCCGCAGACGGTGAAGGAAATCCATCAGGAGTACGTCAAAGCGGGCGCGGAAATTATCGAAACCAATACTTTCGGCAGCAACCGCTTTCGTTTAACCGCCTTCGGTTTTGTAGAAAAGCTCAAGGCCATCAATCAAGCCGGCGTCAGGCTGGCTCGGGAAGCGGCCGGTGAACGCGCGTATGTCGCCGGGGCGATGGGTCCGTTGGGAGCGAAAATTGAACCGCTGGGTCCCACCTCGTTTGCCGAAGCACGCTCGGTGTTCAAGGAACAGGCCGATGCGCTGGTGGCTGCCGGCATCGACCTCATCGTCCTTGAAACATTCTCGGACTTGAGCGAGTTGCGGGAAGGCATCTTCGCCGCGCGTGAGGCCGCCGGCCCGGAAATGGTGATTATTGCGCAGGTCACCGTCGACGACGACGGCGTATTGCTTGACGGCGCTACTACCGAAACGTTCACCCGCAAATTGAGTGAGTGGCCTGTCGACATCATCGGCGTAAACTGTTCCGCCGGTCCGAAAGTGGCGCTGGAAACGATTGAGAAGATGCTGCCGTTCACCAGCAAGCCGCTGAGCGTCATGCCTAATGCCGGATTGCCCGCCACGGTGGAAGGCCGGAATATATATTTATGCTCGCCCGAATACATGGCTCAATATGCGCGCCGCTTCCTGCAAGCCGGTGTGCGCGTCATTGGCGGCTGCTGCGGCACCACGCCGGAGCACATTAAAACGATTTGCAGCGAAGTACGTTCGCTCCAGCCCATGCAACAGCGGATCTCGGTGTCCGACGTTGTCGAAGAGGGCAAGCCGCCGGTAAAACGGCTACCGAAAGTACCGGTCGCGGAAAAGTCTCAACTGGGCGCCAAACTGGCCGCCGGTAAGTTCGTGGCGTTCGTTGAGATTCTGCCGCCGCGCGGCGTAGATCCAGTCAAAGAGATTGAAGGCGCCAAGCTTTGTAAGGATCACGGCATCGATTGCATCAACGTCCCGGATGGCCCGCGCGCCAGCGCCCGCTTGAGCGCGCAAGTCACTTGCCAATTGATTCAGCAGGGCGCGGGCATCGAAACCGTTTTGCACTTCTGCTGCCGCGACCGCAATATTCTGGGCATGCAATCGGAACTGCTGGGCGCGCATGCGGTGGGCGTCCGCAACCTGATTTGCATCACCGGCGATCCGCCGCGCATGGGAACCTATCCCGATGCCACCGCCGTCTTCGATGTGGATTCCATCGGACTGACCAACATCGTCAACCAGCTCAATCAGGGTTTGGACATCGGCGGCAATCCCACGGGTTCGCAGACCGCGCTGCTCATCGGAGTCGGCGCGAACCCGGGCCACTTGAACATGGATGAAGAACTGCGCCGTTTCGGTTGGAAAGTGGAGGCGGGCGCGGAGTATGTAGTCACCCAGCCGGTGTTCGATTTAGATTTGTTAGAGGCATTCTTAAAGAAGACAGAGCAATACAAGATCCCCTTCATAGCCGGCATCTGGCCGCTCACCAGTTACCGGAACGCGGAATTCATGGTCAATGAGTTGCGCGTACCCGTCCCCGATGAATATATGGAACGCATGCGGCGCGCCGATAGCGCGGACAAAGCGCGCGCGGAAGGCATTAACATCGCGCGCGAAATGTGCTCCCGCATCCGCCATATGGTGCAAGGAGCGCAGCTCAGCGCGCCGTTCGGCCGTTATGAAATGGCCGTGCAGGTGGCGGAGGCTTTAGGCTCGCGCTAGACTTACCTTTACGTCATTTCCCTTATTTCGTGGCCACCGACTTAGTTGAAGTTAATTTAGAGAACCCGCAACCGGAGATCATCGACCGCGCCGTCCGCGAAGTGGAGCGTGGCAGAGTGGTTGGCGTGCCCACGGACGCGTTGTACGTCCTGGTCGCCGACCCGTTGAACCTGCACGCCGTTGGGCGCGTGTTCGCCGCCAAAGGGCGCGAGAGCGTGCGCTCGTTACCGCTGGCCATTTCCGACGTGCTGATGGCCGAGGATTTATCGAGCGAACTGAACAGCCGCTTCTATATTCTGGCGCGCCACTTCTGGCCTGGCCCGCTGACAATGATCGTGCCCGCTTCCGCTAAGGTACCCCTTAAGGTTACGGGCAACACCGGGCGATTGGCGCTACGCCACGCCAAATCGAAAACGCTCAACGCCATGGTGGACAAAATCGGCCACGCTTTAATTGCTACCAGCGCCAACAAATCCGGTGAGCCGACCATCAACAGCGGCATCGAATTGTTCGCTCAGATGGACGGCCACATTGATCTGGTTCTCGAAGGCGGCTTGTGCAACGGACCTGGCTCGACGACCGTCGATATCACCGAGGCGTACTGGAAAGTAATTAAAGAAGGCGCTATTACCGAAAAGGAAATCGCCGAGCGGTTGCAGTTGAGTTGAACTACTCTTAAGCAATGTACTCAAGTCAGCTCTAAGGATTCAAAATTAATCTTGTGGATCTTTTGGGCAGGACTTTGATAAATCGGGCGGTTTTTCTGTTATCCTGAGTTGGAAAGCGTTCCCGGCGAGGGTGTCCGCTTGGTCTCCTAAAAATTGATCCGATAGTCAATGTCATGGAGTCCCGCTCGAATTAAGTGCTGGTGTGCAAGCTCCGGCGTGTAACAGCGTCATGGAGAAGCCTAAAGGCACTCGGAGGATTCCCCCCTTTGCTCTTCTAGGGGTCAATGACGGGGATCGAGTCAGGTAGCCATCGCCGGGAACGCTTTCTCCTTTCCGCAACGCGAGCCCATGAACATCCTCTTTATCGGCGATATTTTCGCCTCGCCGGGGCGCGGTATTGTCGCCGATAATCTGAACCGCATCGTGAGCGAGCATAAAATCAGCCTGGCTATCGCCAATGCGGAAAACAGCGCGGGCGGCTTTGGGATTACCCCGCCGATTGCAGATGAGCTTCTTTCGCTCGGCCTGGACGTACTGACCGGTGGCAACCATAGCTTCGACAAACGCGAGATTTACGACTACCTCGGCAATCATCCGCGCCTGCTGCGCCCCGCCAACTATCCCAACGGCCTGCCGGGCTCGGGCGTGTATAGCGGAACGGCGCGCAACGGCGTTCCTTATGCGGTGTTGAATCTGCAAGGGCGCGCGCAGATGACGAGCATCGATTGTCCATTCAAGAAAGCCGACGAACTTCTCGGCAAGATCGACCCTGAAATCAAAATCCGTTTTGTCGATTTTCACGCTGAACTGACGAGCGAAAAAGTTGCCATGGGCTGGCACCTGGACGGCCGCGCGACGGCGATGATCGGCACGCACACGCATGTGCCGACCGCCGATTCGCGCGTTCTTGCGAACGGCCTTGCCTATCAAACCGACGCGGGGATGACTGGGCCGTATGATTCGGTGATCGGCGTCGAAAAAGAGAGCATCATCCGCCGCTTCATGACTGGTCTCCCGCACCGAATGGAAGCAGCGCGGCATGGCGTGGAATTTCATGGCGTGGTGATTCACGCCGACGAAAGCACGGGCAAAGCGACGGGCATCGAACGAATTCAGATTGTGAAGTAGCGCTAAGCTACTGGAATGCGACGATTGATCGTACTTCTGTTGGTCAGCTCTCTTCTGTACGCACAGCAACCGGTTTCGAGCGAAAAAGAAAATGCCATGAAGGCCGATCTGAGCGGCCAGATCGACGGCATGAAAAAGCAGGCGCAAGTGATGGTGGATAGCGTGTTCAGCTTCGGCGAGCTCGGTTTCCAGGAATTCGAAACCAGCAAATACCTGGCCGATATTCTGGAAAAGAACGGCTTCAAAATCGAGCGCGGCATCGCGGGCATTCCCACCGCGTTCATGGCCACTTGGGGCGAAGGCAAACCGGTGATCGCGCTGGGCTCCGATATCGACGACATTCCGCAAGCTTCGCAGAAGCCTGGGGTGGCATATCACGATCCGCTGATTGAAGGCGCACCGGGCCACGGAGAAGGCCATAATTCCGGCATGCCGCTGAACATCATTGCCGCGCTGGCGGTGAAGAAGTTGATGGAGCGCGAGCATCTCAAGGGCACGATTAAGCTGTGGCCGGGCGTGGCGGAAGAACTGCTGGGCACCAAGGCCTGGTATGTGAAGGCGGGCGCATTCAAAGACGTAGATGCGGTTTTGTTCTGCCATGTGGCGAGCGATTTCGGCGTTTCTTACGGGCCGAGCACTTCGAACGGCATGGTTTCGGTTGAATACAGTTTCAAGGGCGAAAGCGCGCACGCCGCCGGAGCACCATGGCGCGGGCGCAGCGCGCTGGATGCGGTGGAACTGATGGACGTCGGTTGGAATTTCCGACGCGAGCATTTGCGGCTGGCGACGCGCCTGCATTACGTGATCACCAATGGCGGCGATCAACCCAACGTAGTGCCGCCCAACGCCGCCGTCTGGTATTACTTCCGCGAAGCCGATTACGACCACATCATGAACCTGTGGCGCATTGGCGACAACATGGCCAAGGCCGCCACGCTGATGACCGACACGACTTACACGTCGCGGCTGCTCGGTTCCGCGTGGCCCGGCTATTTCAACAAACCGATTGCCGAAGCGATGAATGAAAACATCAAGCGCGTGGGCTTGCCCGAGTGGAGTGAGGCCGACCAGACGCTGGCCAAAGCACTGCAACGCGAACTGAAGCAGGACGAGAAGGGCTTGCCCGTGAAACTGCGCGAGATGAAACCGCCGAAGGTCATCGACGAGAACGATCCGGAAAGCAGCAACATCGGACCGACGGGCGGGGGTTCGGACGACATCGGCGACATTTCCTGGAACGTGCCGACGATCGTGCTGCGTTATCCGTCGAACATCCCCGGCGGACCGGGCCACAATTGGGCCAACGGGGTTTCGATGGCGACGCCCATTGCGCACAAAGGCGTGATTGCCGGCGCCAAGGCGCAGGCCTTCACGATGCTTGATTTGCTGCTGCATCCCGATTTGGTGGACAAAAGCTGGGACTATTTCCGCAAGGTACAGACGAAGACGGTAAAGTATCAGAGCTTTATCCGGCCCGAAGACAAACCGGCGATTTGGCTGAACGAGAAGATCATGGAGCAATACCGGCCGCAGATGAAGACCATGTACTACGACCCGGCGAAGTACGGCAGCTACCTGGAGCAGTTGGGAATCAAGTATCCGACGGTGCATTGAGGGCAGGTTTTTTCGTGGGTGCGAGTGTAGGGCAGGAGGGGGGTTTTTAGCGCCTATTACATATAAGGCGCCGGACGCGCTAAAAACCCCCTCCTTTTTCGGACGCGCCGAGGGGTTTTTTGCGTGCGGATTTTGGGCGGAGATTCGGCTGTGCGAACTGGAATGTCTGAACATAATTTCGGCGCTCCTTGCTTGTTAAATTTGGGCCTCTCCCGTGCGAGGGCAGATGTGTATTCCCGAGCTCAAGGTACTATGCGGGCGAACGGGGCGAGCTGGAAAATCGGCGTAAGATATTGAAAATACAGGCCATTAATTTTTGTTAACTTCGGTGACCCGCGATTTCGGCACTACGCAGCCGGCACTTGAGGGGATGAAAACAGGCGACTGAGCGGTGTTACTGTATGTCCACGAGTTATGGATCTGACTGGTGGGGGATTTTCGTTTTCGGACACACGAGCACGTCCCCACTTTGTTTGAGGCGATCCCGGCGCTAAGGCATTGAGCAATCGGGACTTACGCGGGATTGTTTTCCAAGGACCAGACTTTTCGGGTTGACACGGCTGTAATGAGAGCAGCCGCGAGCCGGTTACCCCACTCTTCACTTGAGGTTCGTGGCCGTTATTCCTCAAACCGGTTTCCGCGAGCTAGTTGCCATTACGGCGGCCGAGACGCCTGTCACAATTTTCGATGAACTGTCGAGGCTGCTTACTTGAGCCTGAGTGGGCGCAACCGGGCGGACTGACATGCAGTGAAGTCTCGCGGCCAGCCTTCTGGCTAGACTTTGCAGCAGGCTGTTAGCTTTCGAATTGACTGTCGTTTCCGACTCATTCCGCTCATCTTATCGAAAGTCGAACTGCGCGTTCTTGCTCTCGGCAGACTGAATATTGCCGAAGCCGGCTACTAAGAATTCGTGGGATGCTCAAGCTGCCGCCCGCGCTGCGAGAGCAAGCGTGTCTCTATGGTGGGATTCGATAACAGAAAGTAATAACTGCAAGGTCACTTACTGTCCACTCCGTGATAGCGGGGTCAACGGAATCAGGGTTGACATATACCTCAAAACGATTTAGTCTATTGCTGGGACTTAGTAAGTGTAGATTCTCAATCCTGCTTTGCCGCCTGGGAGCGACTCACGAGCGAACGAATACACCTTCCAGTTGGCCGGGGACTGACCGCCGATACCTGCCGCGATGAAGCATGATGGACGAAGCGAAGGAGATTAAATTGAAAGCGTTTCTTCGATCACACCCGGGCTTTGCCGGGCGACTTATCATAATTGCCTTGGCCCTGGCCGCCGCTGGATCGGGTCTTGCCGACAGCATTACTGGAGGCGCGGTCACGGGAGGCAGCGCATTCACGGCCGGCGGAACGTTTGTTAACCTCAGCGTGCCCTGGGGTGCTGCGAGCACTCCGGTCAACACGGTTGGCGATGCTAACTTTGGGACACCCGACCTGTACGCATTCGCGGAATTGCAGAACTATACGCTAACATCCAGTCTTACCGCGCAGGTGGGGCAAACATCTATTGCCGCGGGAACAGTGGTCAATAGTTTCTTCGTCACGCTCGAACCCGGCGGGGCGGGATATTTACTCCTTGGTCATGTTAATTTCAACGCCCCGGTTTTGGCCATTATTACGTCGGATGGCTCGTTAGCCGCGAGTAACTACCTGGGCGATGCGGGAATTACGTATTTGGATCCAGTGGATGTTGGACTGGAAGCTGGGGATTTCGTTACAATCGATGGGAGTAACCCCGACCAAATCGATTGGAACACCAGCGCTGCCACGCCCGGCGATTCGGTGCGGGTGATCCTCGGTCCGGCACCCACCGGGGTACCGGAACCGTCCGCGCTGCCGGCGGCGGGTTTCGGACTGCTGCTTTGCGCGGCCAGCATGATGCGAAGAAGACACTCGGTAAGCTGATCGTGACACTCGTTCGTAACTTGACGCTCTCGGCTAGCGGGGTTTCAGACTCGGTTCGATGGGAGTACGGGGGTCTGCCTTCGAGACCGAGGTAGAGAGCACTTGCTTCGGGTCGTGGTCTGTCGAATATGGCACGGATGGACGACCCCGCAAAATGCCGAAGCGTACGAAAAAATTGTGCGCGGGGAGGTGATTCCGAGTATAGAGGCGCGGCGCATCCCCGGGTTTCGCCACATTGACCTTCTGCGGCGCGAGGCCGGAGATGAGGTGGAGTCCAGCACGCTGATGTGGTTCGATCATCTCGGAGCGGTAAAGGAGTTCATGGGGGAAGACTATTCGCTTATCCATGTTCCGGCAGCGGCGCGCGCGGTGCTATCGCGGTTTGACGAGCGCGCTTCGCACTGGCAGGCGATTGACCGGAGGACACAACAGTAAATTTGGGCTATCGCGCTGGCGACGGAGGTTTGGCGGGCAGCATGGCGCGGAGTGAAGTTGCGGTAGGTTGGAGGTTCTGCTGCTCGAAGCGCGGGCTCGCGTGGATATCGATTTGCTTCGATAGGCCGTCACCGATGACGAAACCGTGGGGGGTGCGGGCTTTCACCACGACAATGTCGCCGGGCGCGGCTTCGCGGATTTCGTCGTCGACTACCAGACGGACGAGGCCTTGCTGCATGATCAGAATTTCGTCGTATTCATGGGTGTGCAGCGGCGCGCCGTGGCCGGCGGAAGCCTCGACGAGGTAGATTGAAACCGCCACATCGCAGTGGTCCTCGCCGACGAAATGGTAGGAGCTGCCAAGGAAGGGCACATCTTCTTTGCGCAATGCGTGCATAGTGTCTTTATTCCTTGTTGAAAGGGCGAGTATCAAAGAATATCTCGTTGCGCACGATCGGGCCGTCCTTGAACGGCATCAAGGCTGCTGCGCGGCAGACGCCGATGGGCGCGGCAAAATGCATGTCATAGGCCAACATCGCCTGGTCCCGGGAACCAAACGCCGTGCGTACTTTGACGCTCTTGACGAAGGGCAGGAGGCGCTGGGCAGCTAGAAGAACCGCCTCTTTGCCAGTCAGATGCTCTAGCGGCGTGACAAGCTGAACGTCGGGATGCAAGTGCCGCGCCATAGCAATGAGATCTTTGCCGGCCGTTGCTTGGTAGTAAGCGAGCGCGGAAGCGACGTTCTTTTCAGTCGTGATTATTCTCCTTGGGAACGGATTTGGCAGGATGGTACGTTCCGGGAACGGTACGGGAGGCGATGGACAGGCGGTTCCAGGCGTTGATGGCGGTGGCAGCGAAAGTGAGGTCCGCCAATTCTTTTTCGTTGAAGTGCGCATGCGCCGTTTCATAGACAGAGTCGGGCACGTGGCCGTCGACGATGAGAGTGACGGCCTCCGTCCAAGCCAGAGCGGCGCGTTCGCGGTCGCTATAGTAAGGGCATTCGCGCCAGGCGTCCAACGAGTAGAGCCGTTGCTCGGGTTCTCCGAGGGCGCGCAGATCCTTCCAATGCATATCCAGACAGTAGGCGCAGCCGTTGATTTGAGAGGCGCGCAGCCTGATCAGATGAAGCAGCGACTCTTCGAGGCCGCAGCTTCCCAAGTATTTCTCGAGAGCAGCCATGGCTTGGTAGCCACCCGGAGCCGCTTTTGCATAACGAAAACGAGCTTCCATAGAACCTCCTAGATCATTGAACTACAAAACAGTTGGGCCGCAACGCCGTGTGCGCTGCGCGCGCAGCGAGCAAGGGTATTCGATGGAAGAGAGGAAGTGGACGATGGGCGGCATGAACGGCGGGCTCGAATTACCCGCCATGAATGGCGGATTATGCAGCCAGATTGGCGGAGTTTGCGTGGCGATGCGCATCCGAGGGGGCTAACGTAGGAAATGTCGAGCGGCGCAGATGATGAAACACTTTCGAGTTGCCGGTATGCTGAAGACGCGGTTAGAGGAAGCGGGAGTGCCCATCCCCGCGGTGCTGCGAAGCGCCGGTTTGGCGGGCGATCTGTTTGAGCAAAGCCGAATCCTGGTGACGACCGAGCAACTGTTTGCGCTATGGCGGGCGATTGGCGAGGTGAGCGGCGACGCGGCCATCGGTTTGAAGCTGGCAATGGAAAGCAAGACGGAACGGTTTCCGCCAATGGGTATCGCGGCGCTCTCGACGGCGAATTTCGGCGCGGCTATTCAGCATATGGCGAGATACAAACGCCTGGCGGCTCCAGAGGAAATTCTGCACGAAGTGAACGATGAGGAATGGAGCATCCAGTTCCGCTGGACGTTGGCGGTGGATGTGGAACCGGCGGTTCTGATTGAGCATTGCTTTGCCTGGGTGGTGACGATCGCGAGGCATGGCAGCGGAACTTCCATCGCACCGCTGCGAGTAGAGCTGGTCAAGCCGCGCAAACACATGAAGGCGCTGGAACGGTTTTTTGGTTGTGCGGTGGTATGTGCCAAAGCGCGCAACGCGATGGTGTTCCGCGCGAGTGATGCGGCTCTCCCTTTTGTGACTCGCAATGCCGAGCTGTTGGAGATGCTTGCGCCGCAATTCGAGCAGGAACTGAAGCAGCGGACCGCGAATGACGACAGCTTTCTGGAGCTAGTGCGCGGTGCGATTGAACATAAGTTGACCGGGCAGCGGCCCACGATCGAAGACGTGGCGCGAGAGCTGCATATGAGTTCGCGCACGCTGCAGCGGCGGCTGCAGGAATCAGGCTCGGGCTTTCAGCGCGTTCTCGATGAAGCGCGTCATGAAATGGCTCGCTATTACCTGAGAAACTCCGTTCTGGAACTGGCTGAGGCGGCTTACCTGCTCGGGTATGAAGATGCAAACTCGTTCGCGCGGGCGTTTCGCGGATGGGAAGGCGTTCCGCCGACCCACTGGCGGGAAATAAACCGGAGCGGGGCGGTCAATTGATTTTTTGGCAGTACACAATTTCGCGCAAGGAGAAACAATGCAAAAACGCACATTAGGAAAGAACGGGCTGGAGGTTTCAGCTCTTGGTTTGGGTTGCATGGGCCTCAGCTTTGGCTACGGACCGGCGACAGAAAAGGAACAGGCGATCAAGCTGATTCGGGCAGCGTATGAGGGCGGAGTGACGTTCTTCGACACCGCGGAAGCGTATGGCCCTTACCTGAACGAGGAAGTTGTTGGAGAAGCGTTGACGCCGTTCCGCAACAAGGTGGCGATTGCCACAAAGTTTGGATTCATCGACGGCAAGCCGAGCGCGGGGTTGAACAGCAAGCCGGAGAATATTCGGAGCATGACGGAAGCCGCGCTGAAGCGGCTGAACACGGATGTGATCGACCTGCTCTATCAACACCGGGTTGACCCGGAGGTACGGATTGAGGATGTGGCGGGCACGGTGAAGCAACTGATCGCAGAAGGCAAGGTGAAGCACTTCGGCATGTCGGAAGCGGGAGCACAGACGATTCGGCAAGCGCATGCGGTGCAGCCGGTGGCGGCATTGCAGAGCGAATATTCACTTTGGTGGCGCGAACCCGAAAAAGAAATTCTGCCCACGCTGGAGGAACTGGGCATCGGGTTTGTGCCCTTTAGTCCTCTCGGCAAAGGCTTTCTGACGGGCGCGATTAATGAGAGCACGACGTTCGACAGCACGGATTTCCGCAATGTGGTGCCGCGCTTTAATGCCGAGAATCGCAAGGCAAATCAAGACCTGGTGAGCGTGCTGGGAACGATCGCGGATGGTAAGGGCGTGACACGCGCGCAGGTGGCATTGGCGTGGCTGCTGGCACAGAAGCCGTGGATTGTGCCGATTCCGGGCACGACGAAGCTGCATCGTTTGGAAGAGAATCTGGGGGCCGCGGCGGTGGAGCTGACGGCGGAAGATCTGCGCAGTATTGAGGAAGCCGTGTCTGGAATTGAAGTGCAGGGCGCGCGTTATCCGGCGCAGCTGCAGAAGCTGGTGGGGCGTTAGGGCCTGGGTTCGCGAGATTTGAGGCGGGGCTCCACGGGCGGGCGGGGGTCTGCCTTCGAGACCGAGGTAGAGAGCACTTGCTTCGGGTCGATGTATAAGACGAAACGCATTTCCTGGCGCGCTACCGCTGGATCGACCTTGCCCATGACGAGAGCGGGCGATTCGCCGATTTCGATTTGCGAATCGAGGCGGACGAAAGAATCGTTGCCAACGGTGGCATTGACGAACGTGCCGACGCCATTGGCGACACTCAACATGTGACGGCCCGGAGGCACGTTTATGGCAAAGAAGTTACCGCGCTTCAGTTTCGCGACGAGGATGCCGTCGCAGAGGATGGGACGCCAGGAACGGGCCGCTGACTCGCGCTGCGCGTAGACGAAAATTCGCGCGGAATCTTGCGAGGCGAACAGGGCGAGCAAAGCGAGGTGGATCATCGGGTTGCCCGTAGGATAACGCGATTGGCTGAATCTTTCGGGGCGTTTGGCGATCTATAGGGCTATGGCGAATGAGAAGAAAGTGGCGCTGATTACGGGCGCGAACAAAGGTCTGGGATTTGAGATGGCGAAGCAGCTGGCGCAGACGGGAGTGACCGTGGTGCTGGCGGCGCGCGATGAATCGAAGGGCGCGGCGGCGGCCGAGAAGCTGAAGAGCGAAGGTTTGGACGCGCGGTTTTTGAAGCTGGATGTCACGAATAAGAAAGACTACGCGGGCGCGGTGGAGTATTTAGAAAAGAATTTCGGCAAGTTAGACATTCTGATTAATAACGCCGGCATTTCGGCGGACGGTTTGGCGGGGACGAACGTGAGTGCGACGACGGAACAATCGCTGCGCAGCACGTTTGAAACGAATTTTTTCGCGCCGATCGCGTTGACGCAGGCGCTGCTGCCGCTGCTTAAGAAGAGCGAGGCGGCGAGGATCGTGAATATGTCGAGCATTCTGGGATCGCAGACGTTGCATGCGGACCCGAAGAGTCCGATTTACGATTTCAAGGCGCTGTCTTACGATGCTTCGAAGGCGGCATTGAATTCGTTCACGATTCATTTGGCGCATGAGCTGAAGGATACGAAGATCAAAGTGAATTCGGCGCATCCGGGTTGGGTGAAAACAGATATGGGGACGGACGCGGCGCCGATGGAGCTGCCGGAAGGCGGGAAAACCGGGGTGGCGCTGGCGGTGTTGGATGAGGCGGGGCCGAGCGGCGGGTTCTTTCATCTGGGACAGACGCTGCCCTGGTAAGGAAGTGGGGCGGCAGCGGATCGGTGGCAGCATAATGTAGATCTATGGCTGCCTCGTTCGACGTGTTTCTCTGCTATAGCCGGGCGGATGCGGCGGAGGTGCAGCGCCTCAAGGATGTGCTGAAGACGCGGGGCATCAAGACGTTCCTGGATAGAGACGACTTGCGTCCTGGTTTGCCGTGGCCGATGGCGCTCGAGGAAGCACTGCGCACGAGCGGGGCGGTGGCGGTTTTTGTTGGACGCGAGCTGGGGGCGTGGCAGAAACGGGAGATCGCGTTTGCGTTGGTGAGGCAGGAACGCGAAGAGCGGGAAGGCCGCAGTTTTCCGGTGGTTCCGGTGCTGCTGCCGGAATCCGAGATCACCGCGAGCTTTCTTTTTCTGCAGACGGCGATTGACTTGCGGCGGGACGCACTGGAGCCCGAAGGGTTGAACGCGCTTGAGCAGGCAATCCGCGGAGAGAGAAGCCAAGCAACGCCGGAGAGCCTGGACCTTTGTCCATACCGTGGGTTGAAAGCGTTTCGCGAAGAGGATGCGGCGTTTTTCTGCGGACGAGAGAAGTTCGCGGGGGACTTATTCGCCGCTACGCTGCGCGGCGGCTTCGTGCCGGTGATTGGTCCTTCGGGAAGCGGCAAATCTTCGGTGGTTTTTGCCGGGCTGATGCCTTTTCTGCGGCGTGAATGCCCGCCGAGAGACACGTGGGATGTGGTTTCGTTCACGCCGGGGGAAGATCCGTTTCAACGCTTAGGGGCAGCGATCATTCCAATGCTCGAGCGCGATTTATCGGAGACGGATCAGCTTGTCGAGGCGCAGAAGATGGGGGCGAGTTTGCGCGCGGGCGAGCTGCGTCTTTCGAGCGTGATCCGGCGGGTTCTCGAAAAGTCCAATGGAACCGACCGGCTGCTGTTGGCCATTGATCAATTCGAAGAGCTGTTTACGGTGGCGCAGCGGCCGGAACGGCAAGCGCTGGTGAAGGTACTGCTCGAAGCGCAAGCTCATTCGGCTACTACGGTTGTGGCGAGCTTACGGGCCGATTTTTATGGCCACGCGATTAGCACCAGCCGCGAGTTGAGCGACCGCATGGCTGTGGGGCAGGTGACGCTGGGCATGATGACGCGCGATGAATTGCGGCGCGCCATTGAACAACCGGCGCAGCGGGTTGGTCTCACGTTCGAAGACGGACTGGTGGACCGGCTGCTGGACGATGTGGGGGATGAACCGGGAAATATTCCGCTGCTGGCGTTTGCGCTGGCGGAGATGTGGGTGCGGCGCAAGAACCGGCGGCTGCTGCATAGCGCGTATGCCGAGATTGGCGCGGTGCAGGGAGCGGTGGCGCAGCGGGCGGAGGAGGAATTCGGGCGTCTTTCCGAGGAACACCGGGACGCGACGCGACGCATGTTCACGACGCGGCTGGTGCGGGTGGCGTCGCTGGTAGAAGGCGGCGACGACACGCGGCGGCAAGCGGAGTTGCAAGATTTGGACGAGGCGAGTACGGCGGTGGTGCAACGCCTGACCAACGCGCGGCTGCTGGTGACCGGCACCGATCCAGTGAGGGGCAAGGAAATTGTGCAAGTGGCGCATGAGGCGCTGATTCGAAACTGGACGCGGCTGCGGGCCTGGATTAACGAGGACCGGGAATTCCTGTTATGGAAGCAGCGGTTCGAAGAGCGCGCGAGGGAGTGGAAGAGCGGAGGTGATGAAGCTTTTCTGCTGCGCGGCGCGTTGCTGCAGGAAGCGGGCGGGTGGGTGGAACGGCGGCCGGGCGAGTTCACGCCGGTAGAGCGCGAGTTTGTGAAAGAGAGCGTGGCGCTGCGGAAAAGGGAGGAGAACGAGCGGCGCAGGCTGCGAAGAATTATTGGAATCGCAGCGGTTGCGGCGTTACTGGCGCTGGTTTATTTCGGCACGATAGCGCGGCTGCAATCGAAGCGGGCGGAGAGCGAGGACAAGATCGCGGTAGCGCGGCAGCTAGCGGCGCTCGCGGATCAGGCGCGGGCCGAGAGCGATGGCTATTTGGACCGCAGCGGGTTGTTAGCGGTGGAATCGCTGCGGCATGCGGCGCTGTTTGAAGGCACGCAGGCGATTCGTCCGGCAGCGATGTTTTTGGCGTTCCCTGTGGTGACGTTGCGGCCGGGCGAAGCGGTGAGGAGCATTGCGTATAGTCCGGATGGAAAGGCGCTGCTGCTGGGTTTGGATAAGTCGGTGCTGTTGTGCGACGCGCAGACGGGACGCCAAACGTGGAAGACGGCATTGAACGGCGGCATAGCCGCAAAGGTGGTTTTCAGCAACGACGGGCGCTATGTGGCGGTAGCGAGCGGCGACAAGACAGCGCGAGTGCTGGCTGCCGCGAGCGGGCGTGAGTTGGGCCGCATCACGCACTCCGACGGCATACAGTCGCTGGCCATCAGCCCCAATAGCGCGTATCTGGCGACGGCGAGTTACGACAAGACGGCGCGCATTCTTGAGCTGGCGACGGGGAAAGAGATTGCACGGCTGGATCATCCCGACCATGTAAGCGTGGTGGTTTTCAGCCGCGATAGCCGGATTCTGGTGACGGGGGGAAGCGATTATTTTGGCAGGGTGTTTGAAACGAGCGGGTGGCATCAAGTGGTGAAGTTAGACCACAAGTCTTTTGTCGAGAAGGCGGCTTTCAGCCCGGGCGGCGGACTGCTGGCGACGGCGGATTTTGACAAAAATGTGCGGGTGTTTGATACGAGGACATGGAGCAAGGTGGCGGAATACAAGGCGCGGGCGGGAACTATTAACTCGATTGCATTCTCACCGAATGGCCGCTACATAGCGGTTGGGGGCCGGAGTAACGTGATCGACCTTATTGAAGCGCAGACAGGAAAGTTGGTAATCCAACTGCCGACCAACGCCGATGTAGAGGAACTGGTTTTCGCGCACAACAGCGGTTTTCTGGCGTGGTCGGGCGACGACAACACGGCGCGGGTGGTGGATGCGCGGCTCCAAGAAGAAGAAGAATGGGTGGTGCATACGGACGCGATTAACCAAATCGCGGTGAGTCCGGACGACCGTCATCTGGCGAGCGCGGGCACGGACGGCGTGGCGCAAATTTCAAAAATCGAAACGTCGCGCTATACCGCGGCGCTGATTGCTTCGACGGATTTCGATTCAGGGGCAATCACCGCGGCACAGCGGGCGGGCTTGGTGAGTACCAAAGGGCTGGATGTTTTTGAACTGCCCTCCGGCGCGAAACTCAAGCATCTGGATGCGGGTGCCAACAACATGGAGGCGCTGGCATTTAGTCCGGACGGAAGTGAGGCGGCGCTGGGAGATTGGGCGGGTGTGAGGCTGTTCGATGCGAAGACCTTTGAGCAGAAGGCGGAGTGGAAGCAGGACACCTTTGTTAAGGCGGTCGCGTTTAGCGCGGACGGGCGTTTGGTGGCG
>Ga0302319_10002463_pt1 | contig 39939 bp, 42 predicted proteins | sample Bog_T0_2_FD_203319 | JGI IMG/M metagenome (GOLD analysis project Ga0302319, IMG submission 203319) | Peat permafrost microbial communities from Stordalen Mire near Abisko, Sweden - Bog_T0_2 | ecosystem: Environmental > Terrestrial > Soil > Wetlands > Peat | place: Sweden: Abisko, Stordalen Mire... | reverse complement strand
TTTGGCTTTGAAGCCACCCGTGTATCTTTTCCGTTTAGTTTTGCTCATAGTTCTGCTGTTTTCTCATGTTCAGCAGAACCTGAAAAGTCTAACTTAGCTCATGGTCCAAATTTCGGGGTCCATTTCTCTTCCGACCTGTTGTTCGCTGGTGGTCCATAAGGTAATGACACCGCCGGCCCGTATTTCTTAGGAGAAATCTTTGTATATCTTCGCCCGCCGCGCCCGTCAAAAGTCGTCGAATGTGATGGTCCGGCCGTTTTCGCCGGTGATCGCGAAATTTACGCGTACCAACCGGGCTCCGGACTCCATCGGTCGTAGTTCGCCGAACAGGCGCTCGGCCCATTCAATGACCGCCACGCCGTCCGGCTGCAAAAATTCTTCCACGCCCGCTGACCGGATCTGCGCAGACGTTTCCAGCCGGTACAAGTCCAGGTGGAACAGCCGAAGCCGGCCGCCGCTGTATTCATTCACCAGCGTGAACGTTGGCGAATGCACGCGGGTTGTCACGCCCAGGCCGCGTGCCAGGCCTTTCACCAATTGCGTCTTCCCGGCGCCCAGATCTCCCGACAATGCCAGCACCAACCCCGCCGTGGCCTGCCGGCCCCAGCGTTCCCCCAGCGCCTCGGTCTCCGCGGGACTATTTGAAATGTACGTAGCCATCGCCGTTAAAAGTTTGCGAACCGTATTTGTCATTCAGCACGAGGTCCGAGCCCGCCACAATTTTCCCGATGCACGTGAGCTTGGTGTGGGGGAATGCCTGCTTCCAACCGTCCGTCAATCGCACGGCCTCGCGCGCGGCGACCGTGAACAAGAGCTCGAAATCCTCGCCATCCGTCAAGGCCGCGAGCAGGGCGGGCTTGGCGTTCGTGCCCGACCGCGCACACGCCTTCGCGGCCGCGCTCACGGGGATCGCAGTCTTCAACAGCGCCGCGCCGACGCCCGAGCCTTTCAGTATATGGCGCAAATCTCCGGCCAGCCCGTCGCTGACATCGATCATCGCGTGGATCGCGGCGTGTTCCACCAGCCAGCGCGCCTCGGCCAGGCGCGGTTCAAACTCCAGATGCCGGCCGGTCAGCGAACCGCCGAGGGTGCCGGTGACAAAAATCGCATCGCCCACTTTGGCACCCGACCGCAGCGGAATTTGCCCCGGCACGGCCGAAGCCAGCAGGGCGATGGAGATCAGCACGCCGCCGGGATTGGTCGTCGTCTCACCACCCACGATCGCCACGCCGTGCGTCCGCGCCAACTCGTTCAGCCCGTCGTAAATCGCCACGACCCGCGCCGTGTCAAACGTCGCCGGCAACCCCAGCGTCACGAGCGCCGCGATCGGCGTGCCCGCCATGGCGGCCACATCGCTCAGCGCCCGGGCCAGCGCCTTGCGCCCGATCTTTTCCGGCGGCGTTTCCCCGGTGAAATGGACGCCCTCCACCACGGCGTCGGTCTTGAACAAAAAATATTTCCCGGGCACCCCGAGGTCCAGCACCGCGCAGTCGTCCCCGGGTCCGACGACCACCCCGGGTCCGGCCGGCAGCGCCTGCGTCAGGTGTGCTATCAGTTGAAATTCGTTCATGTCACGGGTGCGTTGGGCAGCACCAGGAGCAGCCCGAGGTTGAGGCCGTTGAAACACGCGTGCGCCATGATGGGCGCCAGCAGATTGTCCGTGCGCTCATATAGCCAGGTGAAGGCCAGTGCCAGCAACACCAGCGGCATAAAGGCAATCAGGCTGTGATGGATCAGTGCAAACAAAACGCTCACCCCGAGCCACGCCAGCCACGGTTGCCCGAGTTGCTTAAGAAACGGAAACAACATCCCGCGAAAAATGAACTCCTCCGCCACCGGGGCCAGGAAAACCGCAAAAACGCCGAGGTACAAGCGCATCCCGATGGACTGCTGCCCCTCCAGCAATTGCACCGCCGTTTCCTGCTCCGAATGCAGCCCCGCCCGCGTCATTACCCATGCGCTGGCCGCCTGCATCGTCAGCAGCACCGGCAGCAGCAAGCAGGCCAACACGGCACCCTGCGCCAGCGCCGATCTCCGCTGTGGATCCCGCAGGCCAAACACCGTCCGCCAGTCGCAGCCGTGTTGCCACAAAAAAAAGCCGATTAATCCCCACGTTACCCCCTGAAAACACATCGTCCCCACCACCACCGCCCCGGGCCCGTCCGGCAGGGCAAACGCTTTCACCCCCAGCTTGTCGAGCAGGCCCACCACCATTCCACCCAGGCAGATAAAGGCCATCTGGAAGCCAATGAATTGGACCACCACTTCCGCCCGCCAGAGTTTCGCCGATAACATGGCCGTAAACTAGTATAAACCGCGCCCGGGCGACATGAAAAAGACGGCCGGCGCCAAGCTATGGCACTGAGTTTGTGCCCTTCACCGGATGCTCATCCTCCGCCAGATTCCGCTCCAACCGCTGGCGGATCTGCGCCATCTCCGGCAAGGTCACCGCCGCCAGCTCCGCCCGCGCCTCGTCATACCGGCCCACGCACATTTTGATCCGCGCCAGGTGGATGTACACTCCCTCGCGCTCCGTTTCGTTGTGCGACAAATTCAGGGCGTTCGTCCACGCCATCAGCGCGTCATTCGTCCGCAAGGGCTGGATGCCGTAGAACGTCTGCGCATAATCCGTCGCTAGCGGCAGGTCGTCCGGAGCCAGTTGCATTGCCTGGCGGTATAATCCCAGTGACTTGTCAAACACCTCGCCTTCCGTGATGTGATAATAACTCTTTGCATCCCGGCGGAACAAATAGACCGTCGTGGCCAGGTTTCGGTAATAAACCGCCTCCGTCGGATCCAGCGCGATCGCCTGTCCATAATCCGCAAATGCATTTGTCACCGGGCTGAATTCCCCGTAATAATTCGCCAGGTTGTTCCACACTGCCGGATTCTTCGGGTCCAGGGCCAGTGACTTCTGATACTCGGTCACCGACTCGGCCTCCTCGCCCAAATCATTTAAAAATGAGCCGTAGGCCAGATGCCCGCGCGCCGAATTCGGATATTGCACCAGAAACGCCTGATATTCCTTTCGCACCGCATCAAACCTCCCGTGCAGCCGCACATTTAACTGCTCCTTCGTCTCCCCCGCGCCGTTCTGCGCAAAGGCGTCGTTCTCCTTGATCGACGCATCCGCCGCGTCCTGCGCCGCGTCATCATCGATCATCACCTGCCGCAACGCCGCCGCCTCCGGATCTACTGGATTCGCCAGCGGCAGCGACACGCCCGTGGCCGAGGCCACCTCATTGCTGATCGCGGGCACGGTGGAATTCGTCGCCATGAACACGGATAAAATATGCGCAAACAGGCTCACCCCGATAAATTAACAACAAAAAAGGGAATGAGAATGATTAAAATTGCCCTTTTTGTGGCGCCCGCTTTATGGTCAAATCGTCGGACTATGAGTTTCTATGACAAACTGAAATTTGATGCCAACGGCCTGATCCCCGCCATCATCCAGGAACACAAAACCGGCCGCGTGGTCATGATGGCCTGGATGAACCGGGCCTCCCTCGAACAAACCCTCGCCACCGGCAAAACGCACTTCTGGAGCCGTTCCCGCCAGAAATTCTGGATGAAAGGTGAGGAAAGCGGCCATACCCAGACGGTCAAAAACCTCGCTTTCGACTGCGACGGCGACACGCTGCTCATCCAAGTCGACCAGATCGGCGCCGCCTGCCATGAAGGCTACCAATCCTGCTTCTTCCGGTCCGTCACCAGCCCCGCCGGCGATTTCTCGGTCACCGAGCCCATGCTCGAGACCCCAGAGCAAATCTACGGGAAAAAGAAGTGATGGAGGACGCCCTCCCCATCGGCACGCCGCCCTGGTTCCTGTTTCTCGCGCTGCTCATCTTTGCGCGAGCGATGGACTTTCTCAGCACCTGGATTGCCACCCCCAATCTCGTGCTGGAGGGCAACCCCATTGCCAAAAAACTCGGCTGGAAATGGGGCCTGCTCATCAATGTCGTCCTTGTGTTCTTTCTCGCCGCATGGCCTTTCTCGGCCATTGTCGTATCCACCGCCAGTGTCCTCGTCGCCGCCCGCAACTTCCAGGCCGCCTGGCTCATGCGCTCCCTCGGCGAGGAAGCCTACCGCGCCTGGCATATTGAGCGCATCCAGGAAACGCCCATCGCCCTCTACCTCCTCTGCCTCGCCAGCCAGACATTCCTCAACGCCGGGGTCGGCGCCGCTCTGATTTATTTCGGCCACCTGCGCCTCGTCCCCACCTCGATCGGCATGGGCATGGTCGCCTATGCGGTCGCCGTCCTTTTCTATACCTTCCTTTCTGTCTGGCGTCTGCGCCGGTCTCCACGTTAAGTTGGAGCCATGCATTCGCCGACCTTGGATGAATTTTTGAAGCTCGCCGCCGGTGGCAACGTGATCCCCGTCACGCGCCGCCTGCTGGCCGACGTCGAGACGCCGCTTTCCGCCTACCGGAAACTCCGGGGCACCGGTGAATCGTTCCTCTTCGAATCCATCGAAGGTGGCGAACACCTCAGCCGCTATTCCTTTGTGGGGGCCAACCCCCGCGCCGTCATACGGCAAACCGCCCGTCACGTCGAAGTCCTCGAGAACGGGCGTGTCACCCAGACCATCCCCTTGGATGCCGAAACCAAGGACGGCCTGGTCGTCGTCGAGCGCCTCATGCGCGAATATCACGCCGTCACCCTGCCCGGCCTCCCGCGCTTCACCGGCGGCGCGGTCGGCTTCCTCGGTTATGAATTCATCCACGACGCTGAACTCGTCGTCCCCCGTCCCGCCCACGATGAACTCGGCACTCCGGTCATGTATTTTCTTATCGCGGATGAGCTGCTCATCTTCGACCGCGTGGCCCAGACCATCACTGTCCTCGTCAACGCCTGCCTCGCTGATGCCGCCAGCCCGGAGGAAGCCTATGAAAACGCCATCAGCGAAATTGAACGCCTGGTAAGCCTGCTTGAGCAGCCTGCCGAGCATCACCCCGTCACCGTACCCGGCCATGTGCCCGAGGTTCCCTTCACCTCCAACGTCACGCCCGAACAATTTACCGCCAACGTCCTCAAGGCCAAGGAATACATCACGGCCGGCGACATCATCCAGGTCGTCGGCTCCCAGCGCTTTTCGGCCGCCGTCAAGGCCTCCGCTATCGACGTCTACCGCGCTGTTCGCAGCATCAATCCCTCCCCCTACATGTTCCTCCTCGAACTGGATGGCTTCGCCCTCGTCGGCGCCTCCCCCGAGGTCCACGTCCGCTGCGAGGCTGGCAAGGTCGAGATCCGCCCGATCGCCGGCACCCGCCGCCGCGGCGACACCCCCGAGGAAGACCTAGCCCTCGAGCACGAACTCCTCGCCGACCCCAAGGAACGCGCTGAACACGTCATGCTAGTCGACCTCGCCCGCAACGACATCGGCCGGGTGTGCGACTTCGGCAGCGTCCATGTCCGCGACCTCATGGTCATCGAACGCTATAGCCACGTCATGCACATCGTCTCCCAAGTCGAGGGGCGGCTGAATGCCAAACACACGGTGTACGATCTCATCCGCGCCACTTTCCCGAACGGCACCGTCAGCGGCGCCCCCAAGATCCGCGCCATGCAGATCATCGCCGAACTCGAACGGACCACCCGCGGACCCTACGCCGGCTGCGTGGGCTACTTCTCCTTCAATGGGAACGTGGATGCCTGCATCACCATCCGCACGGCCCTCCTCAAGGACGGCCGCGCCTACGTCCAGGCCGGCGGTGGGTGGGTCAACGACTCCACCCCGGAGGGCGAGTATCAGGAAACCGTGAACAAATCCCAGGCCATGCGCAAAGCCGTCGCCCTGGCCGAAACCTTCCCCCGGTAAGGTGGACCGATTGACAATTAGCAGACCGCTTTCATTTCTGTGGTCTGCTTTCCCAATTTCTGTTTTTTAACTCCTTGACACCCGGCTTCAACTGCGCCACACCATAGCAGCCTGTTGAAATATGCATGATTTTGAAATCACACCCTTAATTTCATTGAAGTTTTGCCATTTTATTTTGCGGAAAACGAATATTTCAACAGGCTGATAGGCCGAATCACCAACCAGATACAACCAAAGTACATCCTATGCGCATTCGTTTCCAAATCGACCAGTTGCTCACCGCTTTGGTCTCGGTCCTGGCATTGACGGCGCCATTCAAGGCAAATGCAGCACCCGTCACCAGCAACGCCGGCTATCAACTGACGGCGGAACTCCGGGATGGTTCGCGCGTCGTGGGTCAAATCCGCGATGACACCTTGAGCTGCCATTCCGCCGTGCTGGGTGAGCTGACGCTTTCGTGGGCCAGCATCCGCGCCCTTGAATGCGCCGAGGGGCATACGCCGGCGCGGCTGACCGCGACTAATGGCGATGTGTATCAGGTCGAGCTGGCCAATATGCCGGTGCGGGTGGAAACGAGCTACGGCCAATTTGATTTACCCGTGAATCAGATCCGCGGCCTCACGGTTTCGGCGGTGAGCCGGCCGGGACAACTCCCCCCGGGATTGGTGGCGTTATGGTCCGGCGAAGGCGACGGCCGCGATGCGGTGGGTGGCAACACCATGGAACTGATGGACATGACGTTTGCCGACGGCCAGGTGGGCCAGGCGTTTTCCTTCAATGGCGAGACTTCGACCATCAGGATACCGGCCAGCCCGTCGCTGGACGTCGGCACAAGCGAAGGCTTCACCATCATGGCCTGGATCAAGCCGACGCAGATTGACGGCTACCATCCGTTGTTTCAATGGACCGACAGCATGCCGATCCAGTGTTCGATCGGCCAGCGCCCTTCCGAAAGCGGCGGGCTGATGGCCTGCATTACGGACGGCCAAGGGAATCGTTTTTTGGACACCTATCCCGGGGTAATCATGAGCGGTGTCTGGCAGCATATCGCCGTTACCTTTGACAAGGCCGGCGGAACCGCCACCTGGTATGTGAATGGCGTCATCGTGGCCCAACGGAAATTGGACGGCCAGGTCACCGGCACGAAGGGTGATCTGGTGATCAGCCGGCGTGACATCACGCAGGGCAACTGGACCTCCAACCGGTCGTTTGCGGGTTTGATGGATGAAATTGCGCTATATAACCGGGCACTTTCGGCGGCGGAAATCCAGACCATCTGCACCGACCAAAACCACGGCGGCCCGCTGACCTTGCCCGCACCTTCGACCGGCTGGTATGATGACTGGATGAGATAGGAAAATCCGGTCTTCACCAAGTTCCCTGCTGCAAATAATTACCGCAATTAATAAATGCGCCCCCGATTTGCGCGCAACGAATCTCCGTGTTATTCTTTTTTTGATTTCCGGAAGTCCTGCCTGAAATGGGAAATGACGCCTTATGTATCAGCTTATCTATCTGAGTTCGGCCACAGAGATGTTCACCAAGGAGAAGCTCCTCGCGCTGCTTGAGCAAAGCCGCCCGAACAACGCCCGCCTCGGCATCACAGGCATCCTCCTCTACAGCAACGGCAACTTCATGCAGACTTTGGAGGGCGAGGAACCCATCGTGAACGCCCTCTTCAAAAGAATCGCCCGCGACCCCCGTCATCAGGGCCTGCTCGACATCATTCACGAGGAAGTTCCACAGCGCGACTTTCCCGACTGGACCATGGGTTTCCGCGACCTCAGCCTGGACACCACCGTCCCATTTCCCGGCTTCACCCCCTTTTTGAACCGTCCCTTGACTCCCGGAGAATTCGCCGACGTCTCGGCCAAAACCCGCACGCTCCTGCATGTCTTCAAAAAAACATGCTCTAGCCTGCGCCGCGCCTAAGGTTTCCCCGTGTCCTTCGTGAACGCGACCAGCGACTTGATGCCGGCCGCCGCCGCCGCGTCGCGCAGCTTCACCACCTTGCCCCACGGCGCCTTTTCATCCGCATTGATGGCCAGCACCAGTTCCGGGTTTTTGGCCTCCTCCTCCCGCAACAAGGTCTGCAACTGGTCAAACGTCCGGGCCGTCTTTTCCGCATAGAACACACCCGCGGCATCGATGCTCACCACCAGCGGCGGATTTTCATTGGCCCCGGACTTTTGTGCCTGGGATGATTGCGGCAGGCTCAGCCGCAGCGACTGCTGCTGCTTGAAGGTCGTCGTCACCATCAAAAAGATGAGCAGCACGATGAGCACGTCGATCAACGCCACGATGATGACCGTGGGGGCGGACCGCCGTTTGGACACGTAAAAGCGCATGGTCAGGGTTTTTTGTCCACGTATTGGCGGCGGATGAATTCGGCGCACAGCGCCTCCATCTCCACCGCCAGCACCTCGACTTTTTTGTTGAAATAACTCCACGCGATCAGCGCCGGGATCGCGATCAGCAGCCCGATGAGCGTCGTCTTCAGGATCAGCCCGATGCCGCCCGCCAGCCGGGCCACGTCGTTCAGCCCGGTCTGCCCCACGTTCCCGAACAACGTCATCATCCCCACAATCGTCCCCACCAGCCCCAGCAGCGGCGCGATGCCCACGATGATCTCCAGCACCACCAACCGGCGCTCCAACCGCACGACCTCATGGCGGGCCGCCGATTGCAGCGCCTCCACGGCCTCCTCCTTGGGCCGGTCCAGATTCCCGGCCGCCAGCAACACCAGCCGCCCCAGCGGCGAGGGTTTTTGCTCGCACACCCGCGCCAGCATCTGCGCGTCCGGCCGCGACCGGCTGGAGGCCAGCGCCGCGGCGATTTCTGGGGGCACCACCTTCGCCCACCGCAGGGCCAGCGCGCGTTCGCCGATGATGGCCAGGCCGATCACCGAGGTGAGCCCGAGCAATGCGTAGATCAGTATGTCCATAATATTTTAATTTCCGTCCGGTTAATTATCGTAATAGTAAAAGGTAAAGGTCATTTCGCGCTTGGTGCCGCCGATCTCCTGGCGCATCGCCTCCGGCCACTTCGCATACGGGGCCGGCTCCGTCAGCGCCCGCTGGCAGAGATACGCATATAGCATATCCACCGTGTGCTCCACCATGGTAATGTCCGTGATGGTCCCATCATCATTCAAGTAAAAATGCAGCGTCACATGCCCGCTGCATTCCCCGTTGAAATTCTGTGCCTGCAGCAGGTCGTCCCACTTTTGCTGGATCGCCTGGGTGAACCGCGCGTCATAATCCCCAAACAAGGTCGCCTTCGCGTCGAATGTCGGTAGCAGCGCCACCCGGTGCACCCCACCCGCCTGCTGCATCTGCACCCCGGCAATCTGGCTCGGCTGCTGCGCCAGCGCCTCCTTCAGCGTCCGCGGCCGGGACGGATGCGGCGGTTCCGGCTGTAGTTGGGCCTCCTGCGGAGTACCGCTGTCCAACTGCCCCGGTTTGAGCGTGGGCTGCGGCTGGGCCGGCTGGGTTTGGGCCTGCTCCGGCTGCGACTCGGTCGGGGAGGTCGTCTTGGTGAGTTGCGTACGCCGGGCCGTCTGGGTGTCCGGCACATCCCGTTGGCGTCCGTTGAGCTTGGGCGTGTTCTGCTCCTGCTCAGCCTCGGTATTGGCGGCATGGGAATTCTTGTCCGAGTAAAACTTCGGCTGGGCCGGCGGTTCCGGGTCGTTTTCCGCCACTTGTATAAATTGCAGTTGCGGCTCCGTCGGCTGAGTCGGCGGCGTCTGTTTTGGCATCACCGTCGGCGGCCGGTGCAGCCACGCCAGCAAGGGCGCATGGTCCCACCAGCCCCGTTTCCGTCCCAGTTCATACCCCGCCCAGCCCAGCAGATGCACGAGCAACGACACAACCAGCGCCCACTCCAGCAGCCGGTTCTCCCGGCGGCTCTGGCGCACGGAACTGAATGTTGGACCCGCCTCGGACACAGCCTTTTAGCTTGCCTCAAAAACGCCCGGCGGGCAACCACCTTTCCGCCCCGACCAGGCCGGGCGCCTTTTGGCACAAACTTGGAAGGCATGACATAATAAGGTTTTAAAACCGTATCCAAGATAGCCGCCCGTGATTTTGAGCGGTTCGGACATAATTTTTTCCCGGGCATTGCTTCCCCGGATTATCCCGGGCAAACTGGCCGCGTGACCATGAACAAACGCCTGCTGATCCGGAAGATCATCGAACGTCTGACCGCCGAGCTCGGCGTGTACTATCGGGCGGCGCAGTTCTCCCGCGCGGAAGCCACGCACGAGCAGAACAAGGCCGAGAGCAAGTATGACACGCGCGGCTTGGAGGCCTCTTATCTCGCCCACGGCCAGTCCAAGCAGGCGGCGGAACTGGAATCCGCCATCGCCACCTATCAGGAGCTGACGGTGCGCAAGTTCGCCCCCGAGGAACCGGTCGAGACCGGCGCGCTGGTGGAACTTGAGCAGGACGGCACGGGCAACCTGTACTTCATCGGCCCCTGCGCCGGCGGCAAGGAAGTCGTCCAGGACAAACGCGAGGTCATGGTCATCACCCTCCAATCGCCGCTGGGCGGTCAGTTGAAAGGCCGCAAAGCCGGTGACCGGGTGACTCTGCCCGGCCACAAGAACGAGTACCGTATTCTCTCCGTCAGTTAACCGCTGGCCAAGTCATGAACGACGGCCTATGCTTAAGCCTAAACATTGTCCAACCATGAAAGCACTGCTTCACTCCCTGCTGCTCATTGGCGCCCTGATGCTGGGAACAGGCGTCACCCAGGCCCAGACCGCCCAACACACTTTCGTCATCGGCACGAATGATTTCCTGCTGGACGGCCGCACCTTCCAGATCCGCTGCGGGGAGATCCACGCGCCGCGCGTGCCACCGGAATATTGGCGGAACCGTTTGCAGATGGCGAAGGCCATGGGCTTGAACACGGTGTGCGCCTATCTGTTCTGGAATGTCCACGAACCACGCCCGGGCGAGTTCAACTGGTCCGGCAGCGCGGACATGGCGGAGTTCTGCCGCATCGCACAGGAGGAGGGATTGTGGGTCATATTGCGGCCCGGCCCTTATGCCTGCGCCGAATGGGAGATGGGCGGCTTCACCTCCTGGCTGTTGAAGAATGATGACATCAAGCTGCGGACGCGCGACCCGCGCTATCTCGCCGCCGTGCGGAGCTATTTGCAGGAAGTGGGCCGGGTGCTTGGACCGCTGCAAATCACCAAAGGTGGACCGATCCTGATGGTGCAGGTGGAAAATGAATACGGGTTCTACGGCAAGGACGCCAGTTACATGGGCGACCTACGACAGATGCTGCTGGATGCCGGTTTTGATGTGCCGCTCTTCGACTGCAATCCGGCGGCGCATTTGAAGGACGGCTGGCGGGCGGATTTGTTTCCCGTGGTAAATTTTGGTTCCAATCCGGCCGGCGCTTTCAAGGCGTTGCGAAATATTCTGCCCCAGGGCCCGTTGATGTGCGGCGAGTTTTACCCAGGCTGGTTCGACACTTGGGGCGTGCGTCATCATCTGGGCATGGAGAGCAGTTATCTGAGTGATCTGGAATACATGCTCAAATCCGGCGACTCCTTCAGCATCTACATGGCGCACGGCGGGACGACCTTTGGCTTTGGCACGGGCGCGGACAAGCCGTTCAAGCCGGATACGTCCAGCTACGATTATGACGCACCCATCAGCGAGGCGGGCTGGCCGACGGAGAAATTTTATAAGACCCGGGCGTTGATGGCGAAATATCTGCTGCCGGGCGAAACCCTGCCGGAAATGCCGGCGACGAATCCGGTCATCAGCCTGGCACCGGTGACGGTCACGGAGATTGCGCCTATTTTTGCGAACCTGCCGGCGGCCGTCGCGGATGAGCAACCGCGTAATTTTGAGCAATACGACCAGAGTTATGGCTGCATCGATTATCGGACGCAGATCCCCGCCGGGCCGGCGGCGGTGGTGGAGGCGCCGGTGATCAACGACATCGGCCAGGTATTTGTGGATGGGGTGCGCATCGGGTTCACGGACCGGCGCTCGCGGAATTTCAAGGTAACATTGCCGGCCCGCGACCAAGCGGCCACGCTGGACATCTTTGTGGAGGCGATGGGCCGGGTTAATTTTGGGGCGGAGGTGCTGGATCGCAAGGGCATCCATGGCCCGGTGACCCTGGGGGGACAGGTGTTGACCGGCTGGCAGATATTCAACCTGCCGTTGGATGACCGGATGCTGGCGGGCTTGAAATATGTTCCCGATGATGGGACCAGCAAGGCGGGCCCGGCATTTTACCGGGCCGCAGTGAAGGTCGCGCAGCTGGGCGATTGCTTTTTGGACATGCATCCGTGGGGCAAAGGGTTTGCCTGGGTCAACGGCCACAACCTCGGCCGTTACTGGAACATTGGACCGCAACAGACGATGTATGTGCCGGGTCCTTGGTTGAAACCGGGTGACAATGAAATCGTCATTCTCGATCTGCTGGGACCGCAGCACCCGGTCGTGGCCGCGCTGGATCACCCCGTGCTGAATGAACTGCGGCCACAACTGGATTTTGTGCATAGTCTTCGCCCGCCCACTAAAGCGCCGCTGACCTCATTGCCGGTGATGTTCACGGGCAGTTTTGCCCCGGGCGCAGACATGCAGGAGGTGAAATTTCCGCTGCCGATGACGGGTCGTTACTTTGCAATCGAATCCCTGAACTCAATCGATAACGGGTCGGATGCGGCGATTGCGGAAATCGCCCTGCTGGATGCGGCGGGACGACCGCTCAACGAGGAACGCTGGACGATCGCCGACGTGGACAGTGAGGAACACACCGTGGAGGATGGCGCGGCGGGAAATGCCATTGACGGCCAGACGGCAAACTACTGGCACTCGGAAGTGAGCGGGACCAAGCACGCACAACCGCATCATCTCACGCTGGATCTAGGCAAGAGTGTTACGGTGGGAGGATTTCGTTACACGCCGCGACAAGGGCCGGACACCACCACCGGGCGGATCAAAGATTACCGCATTTACGTGGGAGACGGCCCGAGGCCGTAGCCTTATCGCCAATAGCCCTCGGTTTTGTACCAGCCATGGGGGCCTTTCACCCAGTAGCCGGACACCCAAGCGCCATGGGGATGAGGCGGATACGCCCAGTGCCCACCGACCCAGACCCAACGGCCGCTCCAAACCCAGTCGCCGCCCACCCAGATATAACCTGGACCGGGCTGAACAACGGTGATGGTCTCAGCCGGAACCGGCGGCGGGGGCGGGGCATCGGCCACGACCACCACATTCGGCGCACCGCTGACAATGGCGGACGGATCACCGACCGTGCTGATCATATAATTGATGACCTTGTCGCTGACGCCGGAATCACGCAAATCAATGATATCGGTTGAACTTAACCGAAAACCGGAGTGCGTGCTGGCGATTTGGTTGATGATAACATCCTCGGCAATGCCGGCCTTGGCGAGCGCCTTGACGTCGGCAATCGAAAGAGGTTGCTGCTGGTTGACGCGGACATAGGTGTCCGGTGCCTGCGACTGCAGCCGGGCTTCCTGCTCGCGGTCCGCGGAATTGCCAATCAACCCGCCGGCCAGCGCCCCGGCGGCGGCGCCGATCAAGGCGTCCGGTCCGCCATGCCGGCCACCGGCGGCGGCGCCGACGAGGGCACCAAAGGCCCCGCCCACCAGGGCGTCGGTCCCGGTATTGTTCTGCGTGCCATCGGGGTTCACACAACCCGTCCACACGACGGCTGAAGTTGCTAAAATCAAACTGACCACTGATAATTTCATACTTTTAAAATTTACCTGAAATTTCATTTTATTCAAGAAACTCATATGCTTGGACATTAATGAGGGCCGGGCATTCAAAAGATTTGGTGCGGGGAGGCAAGGAATGAGTTGCCATGACCGGCCGCTCCGTTTTCAATGGTTGCATGATGGCCAAACGAGTTATTCCGTGCCTGGATGTGCATGACGGCAATGTCACGCGGGGCGTGCAGTTCGGCAAGGCCGAGGCGGGCGAACTGCGCAATGTGGGCGATCCGGTGGAGCTGGCGCTGCGCTACAATGAGCAGGGCGCGGATGAAATGGTTTTTTTTGACATCACGGCCAGCGCCCATGGCCGCGCGACCATGGTGCAGGTGATCGAGCACGCCGCCGACCAGTGTTTCATGCCGTTGACCGTGGGCGGTGGGATCAAATCGGTGGAGGACATGTACGCGATGCTCCGCGCCGGGGCTGACAAAATCAGCATCAATTCCTCCGCCCTGGCCAATCCAGAATTGATCCGCCAGGGGGCGGAAAAATTTGGCAGCCAGTGCATGGTCGTCTCGATTGACGCCAAGAAAATCGCGCCGGATCAATGGCGGGTGTTTTCCCACGGCGGCCGTAAGGACACGGGGCTGGATGCCGTCGACTGGGCCACCCGGGCGGTGGCGCTGGGAGCGGGCGAGCTCGTGCTCAACAGCATTGATGCGGACGGCACCAAGGCCGGCTTTGACCTGGTCATCACCCGGCGCATCAGTGAAGCCGTGGGGGTGCCCGTGGTGGCCAGCGGCGGGGCCGGCACGCTGGACCACATGGCCGAGGTGCTGCTCGCCGGGCGCGCCGATGCCGTCCTCGCGGCCAGCATCTTTCACTATGGCACCTACACGGTGGGCGATGTGAAACGCCATCTGGCCAGCAAGAATATTCCGGTGCGGTTATAATTTATGAATGAACTCACCCAATCCCGCTGGCTGCCGATCGTGCTGCTGACCTGCTCCAACGTGTTCATGACCGTCGCCTGGTACGGTCATTTGAAGTTTAAAAGCCGGCCGCTGCTGCTGGTGATTCTCGTCAGCTGGGGCATCGCCTTTTTTGAATACTGCTTTCAAGTGCCGGCCAATCGCTGGGGCAATTCCGTATATTCCGCCTTTCAACTAAAAATCATCCAGGAGGTCATCACGCTGGTCGTGTTTTCCGCCTTCGCCCTGATCTGGCTGGGGGAACGTTTCCGTTGGAATTATCTGGCGGCCTTTCTTTGTATTCTGGCGGCGGTCGCCTTCGCCTTTTTGCCAAAGAATTAATTAACCCCCGGCCCGCCACCGGCTTTTTTGGGCAGCTTGACGGCCGGCGAGTTCGTATCCGCCGGCAGAATGCCCTCCAAGGTCTTAATGGGGTGCAGCGGCAGCAGGATGAGTTTTGAAATATCATACAGGGGCGTGGATTGCGGGTCGTCCAGCGTGCCGGTCACTTTATATTCAAACAGCTTGGTGACCGGCCAGATCACGTTGTTGATGAGAGTGCCCACACCCCAGGTGTCCCGCAACGGTTGGGCAGTGACCCGCGCATCAAGTTTTTCCTGCATGTCCACCGTCCCAACATATTGCAACCGCACCAAGGTGGAGTGAATCTCCAAAGAATCAGAATAAACCACACCATTGGTCATGGTGAACAATGCCTTGGCATCCGTGGCCCGGCTGCTGCCCAGCCCCGGGGAGATCCGGTTCAACACCGGGGAAAAGATTCCGAAAATCGGCGCGTCCCAGATGAGGCCGTCGCGCAGAGTCGCATCACCGTAACCGTCCATCAGCCGCCAATCGGTGGAATTGGCCCGGGTCACCACAAACCGTCCGCCCAGCGCCCCTTCCAGTTTGTTGGTGGGATTGGCCAAACCCGCAATCAGCCGGTGCAGGCTGGTTTTGGTCACGTCGAACGCGAAGGTGTAGCCCGTGCCGACACGTGAACGAAAATCAAACTGCGCCACGCCGGTCGCCCGCCCGTCGTAAAACTCCGCGTTCACATTCGTCAGCAACAGCGTGCCGCCAAACCAGTGGGCGGTGCCCGCCAAATCCCGGGTGTTGAACTTTAACCAACTAAACGGCGCACCCTTCACAATGTCCACCTGCAAATCTGCCTCGGTCAGCTGCTGATTGTCCTCGGAGGAAAGCAATGAGACATACCCGTTGACCCACGCGGTGGGCGGGGTCAAAAACTGGTAGGGTTCCATGGTGCGACCCGTCTTGGGGCCGATGGAGTTGGCCACCACCTGGGGGTCCGTGGTGCTGAAACCATTGACGAAATAAATGCGCATTTCCTTCAGGTTCAGGACAACCTTGTCCGCCGTCAGAGTTTGGGCACCGTTCGCCCGCCAGGTTTCCGGATGGAAAAATTCGATGACCCCGTTGGTATAATGCAAATCGGTGACCAGGCTGTCCACCGATCCGCCTCGCGCCGCAAAATTGGTCAGGGCCAGATGTCCGGCCGCATTCAATGCGCCGACATCATGCAGCAGACCCCCGACCGTCAGGTCCAGCACCAGCGGTTGGTGGAAAGACAGCCGGCCGACCTCCCGAACGGCGACCTTGCTTTTTAACCAGGGCCGGATCTGGTCCACATCAAACCTGCCCTGAATGTGGGCGTTGAACAATTTGGTGGTCTCGTCCTCAGCGCCGGCGAGTTGAAGCCTGGTTTTTTGCCGCTCCACCTGCAAATCCGGCAGTTGCCAGACCAGATTGGAATACGAAAAATGTGTCTGCACCCAATCCAACTGCACCCCCAGCATCGCGGCATTGGTGAAGGCCAGTTCCCCGCTCAAAAAGATCGCGGGCGGCTTAACATCCCCGACGTGCCATGATGACAGATCCACCGCGCCACCAACCTGCAATGTCGGGGGCTGGGTCCAGGTGAACAACCCCAGGCGTGCACGCATCGTGTCCGTCAGCAGCGCCGTCACCGCCTGTAAATCGAAGGCCGATGAGCTCGTGAACTCCAGCTTCCGACCGGCCACATCGTATTGCAAATTCGCCTCCAACCGGCCTCCGCCCAGTCCGACCGTAAGATTGGTCACCACCAGTTGCGGGGCCTGCCAGCATCCCCCGGCGGCCACTTCCTCGGCATTGATTTCATCCACGTGCAATCGGCTGATCCGGGTGCTCCAAGCCAGACGGTAAGGTTGTAAATTGCTCCAAAGGCCCGACAGGGGCGGATTGGTCACAGCCAAGGTCGGGGCAGCAAGCCGGGCGATCAATTCCATGGTTTGGGCCGCGACCCGATGGGTGTTATTCGTATATGCGGCCCCCTGCAGGTGAAGGTTCAGGGCCAGTTCCGAGGCCTGCCAGACCCCGCTCGCTACAACGGCATCGGCTCGCATAGCCTCCGCTTTCAACCGGGTGAAATGAGTGGACCAAACCAACCGGTAAGGCTGGGCGTTGCCCCAGCTTTCCGGCCAGAGTATGGAATTGGCGGGCGCACCGGCCGGCGCGGTCAACCGGGCGGAAAATTGCAGGTCCCGGGCGCCAAACCAAGGCGTCTGCACCGAATTGGCCGAGCCTTGCAACCGGATGACAAACAAATGCGGATCCCGGGCATCGCCATCAATGTTCAAGTTCAGTCGAGGGGTGCCGGGCAGGTGGATTTTCGCCAGCACCGCCGAAATCTGTTGCACCTGGGCCTGCCAGTTTTCCGGGCCGCCGGCCGGCCGGCCGCGAAAAATCTCCCAATTAAGAATTTCCGGGGCGTGGGCCAGGTCGCCGTTCAGGGACAACTTGGCGCCCTTGAAATCCGCCTGAAAATTATCCAGCGACCAGGTGTTGTTTTCCTGAAACCGCAAATCCGTCTGGATGTTGGTCAGCTCCAGGGTGTCCGGAGGCTGGTTCGTGCCATTGACCGGCACCACCAGCCGGCCTTCCCGCAGGACCAGACCTTGCACCTGCAAATGCCCCCGCAACAGACCCTCAAAATTCAGCAGCAATTGCACTTCGCCCACCGACAATGTCGGCTGATCTGGATTCTGGGCGTCACCGACCCGGACATTTTCCGCCACAATGCCGCGCCGCATCCGCAGGCGCATCCGGCTGAATTCCACATGAATGCCACGTTGCTGAAGATTCGCCAGCAAGGGCTCCTTGAGAAACGTAGGCAGGCCCACCAGATTAAACCAAAGCAATACCCAGGCCGCCGCCAGTATCAGCAGCAGCAGGCTGACCCGGCACCACCGAAAACAAACCCGGCAAGTGCGCCAGAATTTGAGTCGCATATCAGGGGGTGTTCGCCGGCACGGTCAGATAACTCATGACCAGCTGGTTGAGGATTTCTGGCACGACCAGCGCCCACCGTTCGCCCGCCAGCGTGACCATCGCCACCGGCTGGCCATAGATCGGCCGGCCATAGTCCAAGGTGAACTTCCGGCCGTCCTTCAGGTCCGTTTCAATTTGTAAACTCGTGGCTGTGACGCCAAACACCTCCGGATTGGGCACCTTGCGCCCCACCCAGCCGATGGCCGCCAGCGTGCCCAACTGATGCGCCGTCTCCTCGATGGTTGGACCGTAGATCTCACCCGGGGATCCCGGGGCCAGCACCCATTGATCCTTCCCCTGATGAAGCATCTGCCGGGTCTGCCCGTTTTGATGCAATATGATCTGGGTGATGTCCTTCTCGTCAAAATTCCAGATCTGCCGGTCCCGGTATTGCCAGGCGTAGGGCGGAATCCGGTTCAAATCCGACGGATCCAGCCGGTAAATGAATTCCTCATCGGACCGGCGAACAAAGACTCCGTTGGTCTGTGGCGTACTGAACGAAAGTTGCACCAGCACAGGATTGGTGTCCCCGGCCGCCGTTCGTAAGGTGATTTGCAGGCCGGGTTTGGTCAAACCGTACACCTGCAGGTCCGGGGCGGTCGCCACATCACTCACAAATTCCGTCGTGGTAAGGCTGCCCAGCAGTTTGATGAAGTCCTGCACGTTCTGTGCATCCACTGGAAACGTTTCCCCGGCCACCTGCCAGTTGGTCCCCTGGCGTTGCAGACTGAAACGGCCCTCGGCTTCCATCCCTAAAACATCGATTTGATTCACCGGGGCGGTCAAGTTCACCAGATGCGTGTCCCGGAAATCGACCACCGTTCCGCGCCAGGGAGCCAGCGGTTCCTTCTGGGTTGTGACCACGCCATTCCAGCCTTCGCGCTTCGCATATACCAAGGCCGGGTTGTTCGTCGGGGTTTCGCCCAGATGCAGCCCGTCGGTCAGGCTGCCGCCATGCCCCAGCCACAAGTCCAGGCTGGCGGGCTGAAGTCCATACGCGCTTAAGTCCGTCTGCGGGTCATCCGTCACAAAATCTTCCACCCGGGCTGCCCGCAGTTGTTCGAGCGCCAGATTGATGCGGCTGCTGTCCGCCCGGGCCTGCAATGGGCGCGTCATCCGCCAAAGCCCGTTGGTCGGGTCCTGCCGGAGTTCGATGACCTTGGCCCCGTTGGTCAGCACAATGGTGTCAAACTGAGCCTCGGTGCCCACCAACGAGGTGTCACGCCAGTCCTTCGCCTGGGCCGGCAACAATTTTAGCCAGGCTGCATCGGTCACAAACGCCCCGTCCACCCCGACCACCCGCAAATATACTTGGTTGCCCGGGGCCGTGCGCCGGCCAATCTTAAGCTGCCAGTCCTTATAGGGCGTTTTTATGACCAGGGAGACCGGCGGAATATCAAACCCATAATCCTTGTCCGCCGTCGGCTGCTGACGCAATTCGTCCGAAGAAATCCGAACCGCCGGAGTCAGTTTGGTCAGCGCATCCAGCAGGGCCTGAACCGCCGCCGACTGGGCGGGATAGGCGAACGGGCGGGTCAAAAACCAGTTGTTGTTGGTACGGTCCGCGCTAATCTCAAGAGCGCCCGCGGGAATAACCTGTACGTTGGATGCCGGCGCCAGTTCAAAGTCCGGCCAACCCTCCGAGGCCATGGGCACGGTCGCCTGGAAATGGTGGTCCAAAAACCAGATGGTGGCGAACAACGTCGCCGCCATCAGGAACCAGACCCAGGTGTTCTTTGAGTTCACTATTTTCTCCGCACCAGCCAGACCACGCCGCCCAGCAACAAAATCGTGCCGGGCAGGGCGCCCAGCAAAATCCATCGCAGTTCCACCTGCCGGGACCGGGTGATCAACAGGTGGTATTGAGTGATGTTTTGCGGCTCAATGCCGTTTAACAATGCCGTCCGGTCCAGCAGCCAGTTGACCGTCGAATTCACAAAATCACGGTTGTCCTCGATGTAATGGTTGCCCAGAAAAAACGAATCACCCGCCACCACGATCCGTGTGTTGCCACGCGGATTGGCCACGCCCGCCACGGTCTTTTGTTCCGCCGTCACAATCAGCGGATAATTGCGCGGCGGCTGGCCCGCATTGCCTGCCAGCGTGCTGTTGGCACCGGAAAACGCCACCTCTTCGACCTCCGGCACAGTCGCCGGCGGATCCTCCCAGATCACCCGGAAAATGGGCCGGGGCAGAATCAGATGCAACGGCAGGTTCTCCGCGACCATCGCGTCCACAATTGGGTGCTTGTTGAAGGTCCCCACGATGATGTCCTGCCCGGTCTTGGTGTTATCGGGGTCCTTCACATAATCAGCGATCACGTTGATGCCCCACTTCTGCAAGATCGGTTCCAGTCCGGTTGGTTGATTGATGGACTTGAAGTCAAACAGCGCGAGCAGGCGGCCGCCCTGCGCCAGATATTGATCAATCTTCTGCAATTCCGACTGATCCAACGCCTGCGTTGGCGCGGCGATGACCAACAGACTGCAGTCATCCGGCACCCCTTGATTGCCCGACAGCTGCAGGTTCATCACCGACAGATAATTTTGCCGCAGCACATTGCCAAACGTCAGGTAACCACGCCGCGGATCCGAATCACTCAAGGAAGGTTCGCCATGGCCCTGCAAAAAATAAACCTTCAACGCCTGTGGATTTTCCAACGCCAGCAGCACCGTGGTGAACCACATCTCCCCGGCAAACGACACCGGTTTGTACTGGAACTCCGGCTTCTTTTCGTTGGGATCCTGTTTTTGCGCCAGCTCCAGGGTCTTTTGCACCAGCGGATCGCCCGGCACAATTTGTGTCCGGCCGCCCAGATCGAACACAATCAGATTCTTGTCCGCCCCCAAATTATACTGCTCCTTGATTTTTTCCGCCGCCCCACCATCGACGATGTAATCCACGGTTTGAATGGTGAGATCGTGGTTGATGGTATGGTATTCATTCAGCAGGGCCAGAATGGTTGGGTAAAATTCATCATGCCGGTCGTAATACAACGTCACCGTCACCTGGTTGGTCAGCGCCTGCAGCACGCTCACCGTCCGTGGCGAAAGGTGGACGCGCGTCTGCGAACTCAGATAGATCCGCGAGAAATGCTCCGACCCCAGATAATTGACCATCACCATCACCACCACCAGCAGCAGAGTGCGCAGCGCCAGATCAAAGCCGATCCGCCACCGGCGTAACGGCGTGAAACTGGGGGTGTTGGGTTGGCCGGACATGTTATTTCCAGCGCCGGCTTTCCACGGCGCGCAGGGTTAAAAACAAAAACAGCAGGGTCAGGCTCAGATAAAAAATTATCGCCCGCGTGTCCACCACACCCCGGGCAAAATCGCGCATCTGACCAAACAGCCCAAAAAACGATAGCACGCTCGTCTGCCATTGCGCCGTCACCGGAATGGCATCCGCCAGGAACCCCAGCGAGAACAGGCTCACCCCCAGCACAAAACTTAGGATGGCCGCCGTCATCTGGGTCCGGGAGATGGCCGAGGCAAAACAGCCCAGCGACAGAAACAGGCCGCCCACCAGGAAGATGCCCAGAAATGTCCCGCCCACCGTTCCCGCATCCAGCGCCCCCGGCTGGCTGGTGAAGCGTCCAACAAAAAACAGGCAGGCCAGCAGGGGCAGCCACATGACCAGGTAAAAAATCAGGGCGGCAGAAAACTTGGCCGCCACCACCGCCATATCCGTCACGGGCGTGGTCATCAGTGTTTCAAAGGTCCCGGAGGATTTTTCCAGCGCAAACAGCCGCATGGTGATCACCGGAGCCGCCACCAAGATGATGAGCCAAAAAAAATACGTGGCGTAAAACATCTCCGTCACCGGTGCCGGCGTGGGGTCCGAGCCCAGGTTCGTCACCAAGACCTCAAAGCTCAGCCCGACCAGCAACGTCACCGCTGCAATGATGATGTAGCCGGTGACCGACAGGAAAAACGCCGCCAGTTCCCGGCGCGCGAGGGTGAGAAATATTTGCATCAGGCTTCCTCCTCCTCTTCGTTCCGCCGGGTCACCTGCACATAGATATCCTCCAGCGAATGCCGGCTGCAGGTCAGTTCACGCAACCGCCAGCCATGCTCGCGCGCCAGGTCGTAAATGGCCGGCCGCAAATCATGCCCTGCGCGCGGGGTCAGGGCGCAGCGTTGAAAATCCCCTTCCGCCGCCGAAACATCATACTGCTCGATCTCCGGAATCTCCGCCCAAATTTTCCGCAGCACGTCAGCCGGCGCCTCAATCTCCGCGATCACCTGGCTGGCCCCCGCCATCACGCGCTGCAAATTTTCCGGCGTGTCCGCCGCCAGGATCCGCCCTTCAAACATGATCAGCATCCGGCTGCACATCATTTCCGCCTCCGGCAGAATATGCGTCGAGATCAACACCGTGTGCTTGCCCGCAAGGCTCTTGATCAACTGGCGCACCGACCGGATCTGGTTGGGATCCAAGCCGATGGTTGGTTCATCCAAAATAATGAGTTCCGGCTCATGCACCAGCGCGTCCGCCAGGCCCACCCGTTGACGGTAACCCTTGGACAACTGCCCGATGATCCGCCGCCGCACGTCCGTCAATCCGCATTGTTCCATTACCGTGTCCACCCGGGATCGGGACCGGCTCCAGCCCAAGCCTTTGAGCCGCGCGCGAAACTTTAAATATTCCCGCACCCGCATCTCCGGATACAAAGGGTTGTTTTCCGGCATGAACCCGATCCGCCGCCGGACCTCTTCCGATTCATGAAACACATCATATCCAGCCACCCGGACCGTACCGCTCGTGGCCGGCATGAAACACGACAAAATACGCATGGTCGTGCTCTTGCCCGCGCCATTCGGCCCGAGCAGGCCCACAATCTCCCCGCGGCCCACCGAAAAGGAGATGCCTGCCACCGCCGTCCGGCCGGCGTAGCGCTTGGTCATGTCGGTCACTTCGATCATTACAATTGATTACGGATGATGTCTTAAAATCTTGCCCAGCATAGCCGAAAATTGCCGGGTTGGGCCAACAAAAACATCCGTCTGCACCAAATTAAACAGCCCGGCCCTAATTTCGATGCCGCTTTTCTTTTGCGGCACCGGAGCGATGCCAGGGGCCATCCTTCCGCCCCGTCGTCTATGGTGATGGGTATAACACCCGCTGAGCGTTCTCTCCCAAATTGTCCGCAGCATTTGACCCGGGTAGAAGCAACCCATTCATCCGGACTCGGACCTGTATTGAGGGTTGTCGAGCAGTAGCCGGGTCATATGGTCCAAAGTAATGACTTTTTTAGAACCAGCAAGGAGTTCGGTCAGGCAACAAGGGGTGTCAAGAGGACACAAGTTTTCTGGCATCAAAAAACTTGCAAATGCCTTAATCCGGGCTAATTTTGCTTATTACCTGCGCCCACAAGGCGCATCGAACAAACTAATTATATGACTTGGACGAAACCTGAATTCGAAGAGATCAGCTTGAGCATGGAAGTCACGGCCTACGTGAACACCGGCAAATAAGTTTGCCGCCGCCGCAAGGGTTTGCGGCGTATGGGCGTACCGGCCTCTTTCCGCAAGTTGTGTACATCCGCGTTCTTGGCTCCGCGGCGGGTGGTGGCATTCCGCAATGGAATTGCAACTGCCAAAATTGCCGCGCCGCCCGCCGGGATAAAACCGGACTCAGTCATCAGACCCAATCTTCCGCCGCCGTGTCCGCCGATGGCAAACAATGGGTTCTCCTTAACGCCTCGCCCGATTTGGTGGTACAATTTGCCTCCTTTGCCCCATTAACTCCGGTAAGTAAAAAAATTCGCGGCAGCGCCGTGCAGGCGGTCATTCTGACTGATGGTGAAATGGATCATGTGGCCGGGTTGCTCTCCTTGCGCGAACAAAAATTCCTCCGCCTGATCTGCACCCCGGCTGTTAAAAATCTCCTGACCAAATATTTTCCACTGCTCCCGACGCTGGCCAATTATTGCGAAATCCGTCACTCCGCTTTTCCCGTTTGCATCGCCGGGCTCCGGGTCACCGCCCTGGCTTTGGCCGATGACAAGGCCCCGCGTTATGCCCGCCGGCCGGTGCGCCAGGGCGATGTCGTGGCGCTGCGGCTCGAAGCCAATGGCAAATCTCTGATTTACCTTCCCGGACTGCCGGCCATCACCCCGGCGGTAAATCGATTCGTGGCCGGCTGTGACTGCCTGCTGGTGGATGGAACTTTTTGGACGAACCGTGAAATGATCACCCAAGGCCTGTCCAAACGCACCGCCCATCAAATGGGCCATCTGCCGTTGGATGGCGTGGGCGGCAGTTTGGAATGGTTGCGCCCGTTAAAAATCCCGCGTAAAATCTATACCCATATCAACAATACCAACCCCATTTTTCAAAAAAATTCCTCCGCCCGGCGGAAAGTGACGCAAGCGGGCGTGGAAATTTCCACCGACGGCATGGAAATCCATTTATGAAATCGTCCGAAACCTTGATCAACCAGCCGCCCTGGCCGCCAGATGAGTTCACCGCCCAGCTGCGCGAGGTGGGCCAGACGTATCATGACCGGCATCCGTACCATGTTTTGATGAATGAAGGCCGGCTCAGCCGGCCGCAACTGCAGGGCTGGGTGGCCAATCGTTTTTATTATCAGACCCAAATTCCCATCAAGGACGCCATCATTCTCTCCCGCTGCCCGGAGCACGAGCTGCGCCGCAGTTGGATTCAACGCATCATGGATCATGACGGCACGGATACCGATCCGGGCGGCATCGAAAAATGGCTCCGGCTTGGCGAGGTCGTGGGATTGACGCGCGCGGAACTCCTGGCCCAAACCCGGCTGCTGCCCGGCGTCCGTTATGCCGTGGATGCCTATGTCCATTTTTGCCGCACGGAACCCTGGCTGATCGCCATGGCCTCGTCCCTCACGGAGTTGTTTGCGCCGGCCCTGATGGCCAGACGTATCGCCGCCTTTGAGCAGCATTATCCCTGGGTGGAGGCGGAGGGCCTGCGTTATTTTCGCGGCCGGCTGACCCAGGCTCCCCGGGACGCGGATTTCGCCCTGCGCCTGGCGGTGGAACGTTGCCACAGCCGCGAACTGCAGGAACAGGCCGTGGCGGCTTTGAAGTTCAAATGTGAACTGCTCTGGGCCATGCTGGATGCCATGCACTACGCCTATATCTTCAACCCGGCAAAATAAATGAGCGCCCTGGCCGACACGATCCGTCCGCACCTCGCCGGCAAGGCCCGGTTGAAATGGGATGCCGTGCGGGAGAAACATTTGTTGCTGTTTCCCGAGGGCGTGCTCGTGCTCAATCCCACCGCGCATGCGGTGCTCACGCTGTGCGATGGCCGACGAACCCTTGCAGAGATCTCCCAAACCCTCGCTACCCAGTATAACGGCGCCGATCTCGCCGGGGATGTGCAGGAAATTATTCGCAAATTAGCCGACAAGGGTCTGGTTGTTCTGACTGAATGACTTCATGGAAACCCTTCGGCCATATTCCTTGCTGTGCGAATTGACCTACCGCTGCCCGTTGCAGTGCCCGTATTGCAGCAATCCTCTGGCCTTTGCCAGTCATATGGGTGAATTGACGACTGCTGAATGGCAGCGCGTATTCTCAGAAGCGGCGGCCCTGGGCGTGGTGCAGGCCCATTTTTCCGGCGGTGAACCCCTGTTGCGCGCCGATGCCCCGGCCATCATCCGGCACGCCCGCGATCTGGGCCTCTACACCAACCTCAGCACCGGCGGCACCTTGTTGACCGAAGCGCTGGCCGGCGAACTGCGCGCGGCTGGCCTGGACAGTCTGCAAGTCAGTCTGCAGGATTCCGATGCGGAAAGTTCAGACCGCCTGGCTGGCGGCGCTCCATCCTTCGAGAAAAAAATTCGCGCCGCGCGGCTGGTCAAGGCCACCGGTTTTTCCCTGACCCTCAACGTGGTGTTGCATCGCCAGAACATCGGCCGGCTGGAGGCGATCATCGCGCTGGCGGAGACTCTGGGGGCGGAACGGTTGGAACTGGCCAACACCCAATTCAATGGCTGGGCCCTGGTCAACCGCGCGGCCCTGCTGCCCACCCGCGCCCAAGTGGAACAGGCGGCGGCCACGACGCAGCGTGCCCGGCCACGGCTGCAAGGCCGCATGGAGATTTTGTATGTCCTGCCTGATTATTTTGAGCCTTATCCCAAGGCCTGTCTGCATGGCTGGGGTCGGGTCTTCCTGACCGTGGCCGCCGATGGCGCGGTGCTTCCCTGCCAGACCGCACGCGAGATTCGCGGCCTGAATTTTGACAACGTCCGGGAACGTTCGCTGGCGGACATCTGGCTGAACTCGGAAGCCTTTGTGAAATATCGTGGCACTGGCTGGCTACCGGAGCCCTGTCAAAGCTGTCCGCGCAAAGAAACCGATTTTGGTGGCTGCCGTTGCCAGGCCTTTCTCCTGACCGGCGATGCCGCCGCCACTGATCCCGCCTGCTCCCTGGCCCCCCGGCACGACTTGATCCTTGCCGCCCTGGCCGGGGCTGAAGCGGCGGCCACCGGCGGTCCCGTGCCGCTGGTTTACCGTAACGCCCAAGCTTCCCGAAATTTTGCGAAAGCCCCGGTCACTTGAAATGACCGGACGACGGTTCACACACCAATCTGCTGCTGGAGGGCTTCACAAATTTTCTTGGACCATTTCTCGAGCAACTCGGAATCGCTTCCTTCCACGAGCAGGCGAATCTTGGGCTCGGTGCCGGAGTAACGGAGCAGCAGCCGGCCGCCCTGGGCCGATAATTCTTTTTCCGCCTCGGCCACTAGCCGGGATACCCCGTCAAGTTGGTCCACCGGCTTTTTCTCACGCACCCGGACGTTGGTCACGAGCTGGGGAAAGCGGGTCCAGCATTGGGCGAGCCGGGAGAGCGGCAGATCCCGGACGTGCATGATACGCAGGATCTGCAGGGCCGCCACCAGGCCGTCGCCGGTGGTGCCAAAGTCCCGGAAAATAAGATGCCCGCTTTGTTCGCCGCCAAAGTTGTAGCCGCCACGCAACATTTCATCGATCACATGCCGGTCGCCCACCGGGGTGCGCAGCATCCGGCCACCGGCCTGAACGATGGCCGCCTCCAACCCGGCATTGCTCATGACGGTGCTCACCAAGGTCTTTCCCGCCAGCGTTTTCTCCTCCAACATCTCCAGGGCGGCGATGGCCATGATGTCATCGCCATCAATCAGCCGGCCCTTTTCATCACACAACAAGACGCGGTCCGCATCCCCGTCATGCGCAATCCCGAGGTGCGCCCCGTGCTCGACCACGCTGCGGCACATGGCGTCCGGATGCATGGAGCCGCAGTTTTCATTGATGTTCCGGCCGTCAGGCTGGATGCCCATGACGATGAGTTCCGCCCCCAGTTCGCGCAGTACGCTGGGCGTGGATTTGTAGGCGGCACCATGCGCGCAATCCACGACGATGCGCATGCCTTCCAAGGTGAGCCCCTTGGGGAAACTCGCCTTGGCAAATTCGATGTAGCGTCCCAAGGCGTCATCGATGCGCACCGCCTTGCCAATTTCCGGGGCCTTGGGCTGGATGATTTCAATCTCACCGCTGAACACAAGCTGCTCAATCTGTCCTTCAATCTTGTCGTCCAGCTTGTAGCCGTCGGCGCGGAAGAATTTGATGCCGTTATCCGTGTAAGGATTGTGGGAGGCGGTGATGACAATGCCGGCATCCGCCCGCAGGCTGCGGGTGATATACGCCACGCCGGGAGTGGGCAGCGGACCGATGAACAACACATCCACCCCGGCGGAAAGCAGGCCGGCGGAGATCGCGTTTTCCAGCATATATCCGGAAAGGCGGGTGTCCTTGCCCAGGACAATGCGGTGCTTGCCCCGGCCGCGCGATTGGCGCTCGAGATTTTTAAAGACATGGGCGGCGGCCCGGCCGAGTTTCAGGGCCGTTTCAGCGGTGACAGGTTCAATGTTGGCGGTGCCGCGCACCCCGTCGGTTCCGAATATTTTCTTGGGTTTGGTCATGAAATAAAAGTGAGCCTCAATGTTTGGGCGGCAGAATGATCCCAACCGTGGGAGGCTGCACGGATACCAGCGTCACGCCGGCCGGCGCTGAAACATCCACCCGCCGCGACAAATCCTTGCCGGCCACAATGTCGGTCAGATCCACCGTCGCCCGCACCTGGTTGGCCTGCAACACTTCCATGACTTCGGCCGGACCGCTCACGGTGACCGTGACCGTGGCGGGTGCCACGCGGAAATCACGCACGTCCGCAGCGCTGGAGATGATCAACACCTGTTTTTCAAAGGTTACAGGCCGGCCGGGCACGGGCACGATCGGGGCGGACGATTCATTATTGATTTGGTGAACCGTCAGCCAGATGACCACGGCCAGAAAAAGCGAAAACAATTTCCAGCCCAGATCTTTGATCAATAAATCCCTCATGATCTTTTCATTTGGCGCCGGGCTTGGCCAGGCGGGGTTCTTGTCTGACGATGACCGCCGGGCCCGGCTTGTGACGTTCGCCGAACCGCTGGCGGAACCACGCGGCCACGCCACGCGTCTGGGCGGGCCGGACGATCACGGCGGTCAGGAAGGAACGCAGTTCCTCCGGGGTGACCCCGCGCACCAGCTGCCCCTTGTAGGCATGCGAAATCAAACCGCTTTCCTCGGACACCACCACGATGACCGCGTCCGTTTCCTCGCTGAGGCCAATCGCCGCCCGGTGCCGGGTGCCCAAGGATTTGTTCAAGTCCTGCCGCTGGGTGAGCGGAAAGATGCACGCCGCGTAGGCGATGCGATCCCCCTTGATGATGACCCCGCCATCATGAATCGCGTTGTTGGGAAAAAATATGGTCTCCAGCATCTCCGGTGTCGCATCGCAATCCACCCGGATGCCCGATTCCACGGCCTCCTGCAATTGGATCGACTGTTCAATGGCGATCAACGCGCCGATCCGGATATCTGCGAGCCGTTCGGCGGTCTGGACGATGACCTCAATGCTCTCCCGCTGCTCGCTGACGCTGGCAAAGAATGGCAGATTGCCCAGTTCCGCCAGCATCCGCCGCAGTTCCGGTTGAAAGATGACCAGCACCGCCACGGCGAAAAACGCGGAGAACGTGCCGAGCAACAACCGCAGCACCTTCAAGTCCAGCACCGTGGTGACCAGCGTCAATGTGAGCAACACCACCACGAACCCAATGACCACCGGCCAGCCCCTCGTCCCCCGCAGGAAGCGGAAGGCATAATAGATCGTCACCGCGAGGATCAAGATTTCCAACGCGGGCCGCCATATCGATGGAAGGAACGACCACATTATTTTTTGAGCGCCAACACCGCTTCGGCCAACCGTACCGCCTGCACCGTCTCCGCCACATCATGTGTCCGGATGATCTGCACGCCCGCGTCGACCGCCAGCACGGCGCAAGCCAGGGAGGCGGGCAGACGTTGCTCCACCGGCGTTCCCAGCAACTGGCCGATGAATGATTTGCGGGAAACACCCAGCAGCAACGGCCGCTGCAACCCGGCCAGAACCGGCAGCCCGGCCAGGAGCTGCAAATTATGCTCCAGAGTCTTCCCGAATCCAATGCCCGGATCGAACACAATTTGTTCTGCGGCCACCCCGGCCAGCACCAGTTCCGCGCACCGGGCCCGGAAAAAATCGCCCACTTCCCGCACCACATCTTCATAATGCGGCGACGTCTGCATCGTGGCCGGGCCGCCCTGGGCGTGCATGCACACATAACCGGCCTGATATTCCGACACCACCCGCCACAGGGCCTCATCCCGACGGTGGCCGGCCACATCATTGACTATGCTGGCCCCGGCCGCCAGCGCCGCCCGGGTAACCCCGGGTTTCGTGGTGTCGATGGAAAGCGGCAGGGCCGTCTGCGCCGCCAACCGTTCGATCACCGGCAACACCCGGGCCAGTTCCTCCGCCTCCGTCGCCGGCCCCGCGCCGGGTCGCGAGGAATCGCCACCCACATCCAGAATATCCGCGCCCGCGGCCGCCAAGGCCAGCGCATGTGCCACCGCCGCACCCGGGTCCAAATAACATCCTCCGTCAAAAAAAGAATCCGGCGTCACATTGACAATGCCCATGATCAGCGCCGGCTGCGGGAAAACCCATTCAAACTGACGTGCGCGAAACTTCATTTGGCACCTGTGCCCCGGATCACGACCGGCAGCGTCATCACCAAAATCTTGAAATCCAGCCAGAGCGACCAGTTGTCGATGTACTCCAAGTCCAGTCGGACCCATTCGCGGAAATCACTGATCTCGTTGCGCCCCTTGACCTGCCACAAACAGGTCAGCCCGGGCTTCACACTCAGACGGCGGCGGTGCGACAGATTCTCGAACCGTTTGACCTCATCCACCGGCAACGGGCGCGGCCCCACCAGACTCATCTCCCCGCGTAGCACGTTGAACAGCTGCGGCAGCTCATCGAGACTGTATTTGCGGAGAAACTTCCCCGACGGCGTGATGCGCGGATCTTTCGTGACCTTGAACACCGGCCCGGTCATCTCGTTCATTGCCTGGAGTTCATGCTGCAACTGCTCGGCATTGGTGACCATGGTCCGGAATTTGTAGATCATGAACGGCCGTCCGTTCAGGCCCGACCGCTCCTGCCGGAACAAAATCGGCCCCGGCGAGGTCAGCCGGATCCATAGTGCGATGGGCAGGAACACCAGCGGCAGCAGCACCAACAACAGCAGCAAGGCCCCCACCCGGTCCAAGGTTTTTTTTACCACCAGCCGCCAGGATGCTTCCGGGGTGGTGCGAAAAATCAGCAGGGGCCGGCCGAGCAGCTCGTCCAGGCTCGTGCGGGAGATCTCCGTGCTGAAGAAATCCGCCACCAGCCAGACCTCCACCCCTTCCAGTTCGCACGCCCGGATGACATATTCGATCTGCTCGAAATTGGTGTGTTTGGCGCTGAGGATCACGCCATAGACCGAATGATTATGCAATTCCATCACCAACTGCTGCACGGGCGTTTTCACCAGATCCACCTCTGCCACGATGGCCACGCTGTGATCGGCCCGTTCGGCGATCTCCGCCCGCAGCCGCACAATTTCCCGCTCCACCCCCACGAGCACGAACCGCCGTTTGTATTGGTTTTGCCCCAGCCGGCTGTTCATGTACCGGCGGATGGCCTCCTCCTTCAGAAACACCAGCGAGAAGCTGATCACGCCAAAAAACAACGGCACCATGCGCGGGTTCACCCCCAGGCGAAATATGTAGATGATCAGCACCAGCCCCAGGGAGGTGATCAGACAACCCTTCAGCAGCGGCCACAATAGCGTACTGCGTGGCCCGTTCATGGGCCGGTGGTACAACCCCTGCGATTCCAGCACCAGCGGCGCCGAGGGGATCAAAGCAAAGTACAGCCAGAACAGATTCTTGAACGCATCCGGCGGAATCACATCCAGACCCAGCCAGTCAGTGACCGCCGGGCTCGCCCGCAACAGGGTCGCCAGATAGAAGCTCAGGCCGAACAAACAGGCGTCCATCGCCTGGTGCAGTTGCATCCGAATCTGGAGGTCGCGGCGCAGCATTGCGTAGCTTGGGTGAAACTAGGGTTTGGTCGCGACTAAGGCGCCCGACGGCGGCACCAGTTGAAATTGCGGCACAGTGTTCTGAATCAACGTTTTCATGCGTTCGTAGGTTTGCTGTTCCTGACCCGGTTCACACACGGAAAAATAGGCGATGTACGCAAAGCGGTCCAGCACTCCCGTCAGCAACAAATCCCGGGCCATCCACCACATCCGCTGCCAGTGCTGAGCCGTCAGCTTGCTCCCGTCCACAAACCAATATACATACACTCCGCGATAGGTCCGGCTGGTGCCCTCCTCGTCCGTCTGCAACGTCGCCGTCAGACGCATCACCGGCAGCGCATACGGCACCGGCGCCTGCATCGGGATCACGTCCGCCGCCGACGCCGATTCATCAATCTGCCATCCCTGCGCCGTCAGGCATACCTGCGGCTTGTGGATGCTCGAACGGTCCGTCCCCATCAGCACCACGTTGGCGCTCGACTGAAACCCATCCTTCGCCGTGTAAATGCACCGGCCAAAGCTCGTGTCATCCGGCAGCGCCGTCGTCACCATCGTCGCCTGCGTCGTCACCAGGCACATGTATCCCGGCAGTTGATCCGGCAAGATCACCTCCAGATTACGGCTGTCCGGCAATAGCCGCGTGCGCACCCCAGGAATCCCCAGCCGCTGATGCGTGCTGACATGCAGGATCACACCCGCCGCGCCCCCGGTCAGCAGCAGAAACACAACCACGATCAAAATCTTTTGGCGGTTCATGATGAAACAGTTTTATCTTTGGCCGGCGCTTTGACCTCTGATTTTTCCAGCCACCGTCCCAGCAGCAGCACGCAGCCGATGGCCACGGCGAACGTGATGAACCCAAACTTCGTCTCCACCGCCTTACCCGCGTCCTGGCCGAACAGCTCCGCCACCATGATGGTCAGGCACAGCCGCACCACGTTCCCGAAAATCGCCAGCGGGATGGCCGACGCCACCATGACCAACCGCTTCCAGGCCGGCTTGAACGACACAAAGCCATAGATCAGGGTCAGCGCCAGCATCGCCACCACGCTCCGGATCCCGCTGCATGCCGGCGCCACGTCGTAGGCAAACGTATGCTGCGAGTCAAATAACTGCGTCCCCTGCCGCATCAGGTCCGGCGCCAGACCGCACTGGGCGATATGCGCCACAATCGACGCCACCAGCAGCCGTAGCGGCATGGTCAGTGGCACCGCCAGTTCCCCCACCGGCACGCAAAACGCCAGCAGAAAATAGGGGAAGAAGATTGTCTTCAACCACGGCAGGCCCCACGCCAGCCCCATCAATCCATAAATTCCGAGGAAAAAGCCCATCACCGAGAGCCGCGGCTGTTGGACGACATAGCCTGTCAGATGCAGCAGTAGCCCCACCGCCACGAGCGCCAGGCCCGGCAGCCAAATGGCCGTTGGTTGCGCCGCCAGTTCCTCCCGCTTCCACCACACCAGCACCATCACCACAAATGGGATCAGCATTCCGTGCTGCTCGTCCACCGCCGGCGAACTGTAGACATTAAACATCCAGTCAAACAACGACGTCGTGTCCAGCACCTGGAACGTGGAGATTCCCAGCCAGGCAAACAACCCCGTCCATACCACCGCCAAGCCCAGAAACAGCCCCCGGTTCGGCAGCCGGCCCCATTCCGTCCGGCACCGGTACCAGAGCACCGGCAAGGCCGCCAGAAAGGCCGCCTCATACACGTATTTGGGCCAGTGAACCGTGTGATACTGGGAACAATACAAGGCCGCCCCCAGCAGCAGCAGATACAATAGTTCGTGCGGCCAAAACCCCTCGATTTGAAATGGTTCTTTCTTCTGGATATCTGCAGACATATTTACGCTTATCTATATAATCAAACACCGAAACCCGCTCAAACAAAATCGACTGACTCCGGACGGTTATTTAAGCGCCGGTAGGAGAATCCAACGGCGGCCCTGATTTCCCGGTCGCTAACACATTTGACACGGCAACCCGTGCCCACCTAACATCCGGCCATGAATTGGACTTGGCTCCGGCGGGCTCCCTGGCTGGACACACGATCACGCTTTCTCGCCGGAGTGCCGGCCGGTGGCACCCTGCTGGACCTTGGCTCCTCCGATGGTGAGACTCTGGGCCATCTCCATGAAATGCGCCCGGACCTCCGCTATTTCGCCTCCGACCTCGAGGGCCGGCCCGATGCGTATCCGCCTGGATGCCAGTTTCATCGCGGCGACATCCAGCGCGACAAATTGCCTTGGCCCGACGCCTCCATGGACGCCATCACCTGCATGCAGCTCGTGGAACATCTCACGGACCTGAAGCCGTTGTATCAAGAGGCGACCCGCCTCTTAAAACCCGGTGGCCGGCTCTACGTCGAGACCCCCCATCCCAAGACGCTCGTCTATTCCAGCTCCTACAAGTGCTCTTTCACCATCAATTTCTACGACGAACCCACGCACATCCGGCCCGTGCCCCTGGGTATTCTTGCCCAGCACGCTACCGGCGTGGGCTTGCGGCCCGTCCAAGGCGGCGTTTCCCGCAACTGGTTGTTTGCCGCCCTGTGGCCCTTCTACTTCTTTTGCCCGGCCAGCCGTAAAAAATTTACTTCCATGGTGCATTTTCGCGGCTGGTCCGTCTATTTGACCTGCCGTCGCCCGGATGCCAGGCCCTGACCCGGCTTAATCCAGAGGATACTTCCTTACCTTACACCATTGCCCCGCGATTTTCAGAAGAAACAGCGGGTTGTTTTTTAAATAACGTCCCGCCAGCCGCCGTGGTTCCTGGCACAAACGGTAAAACCACTCCAAACCGCTTCGCTGCATCCAGTGCGGCGACTGTCGGACACGCCCGCTGTGAAAGTCAAACGCCGCACCAACGCCTGCCATCAAGGTGACGTCCAGTTTGGGCAGATATTCCGCCATGAACTTCTCCTGCTTGGGCGTGCTCAGCCCCACCCATAAAATGTCCGGACGAGCCGCCGCCACCGTCCGCCGCAATTCCTCCTCCTCGCCCACTGTCAGCGCCCGGAACGGCGGCGCGTAACAACCCGCGACCTGCAACTGCGGAAACTGCGCCACCAACCGGTCCCGCAACGTCTCCGCCACGCCGGGCGCGCCCCCGTAGAAAAAATGTCGGCACCCGCTCGACTCGCTCCACCGGCACACCTCCAACATCAGATCCGGACCATAGACCCGGCGCATTTTTTTATGACCGCCCAGCCGTCCCAGCCACACCATCGGCATGCCGTCCGGCGTGCAGAGGAACGCACCGTTCAAAATCCGGCGCAAGGCCGGGTCCGACTGCGCCTCCATCACCCCATGCACGCCCGTCACGCAGATATAACCCTTCGTCCGCCCCCGCACCGCCGAGGCGATGGACTCACACGCGAACGCCAGGTCCAGCACATGAATCCCCACTCCCAGCACATTGATGCGTTCACGGTTCATTACAGTATGGGCACAGCTTACCCGTGATCATTTAAAACACCAGCCGAAGTCCGCTGGCAAGGGGCGTGAGGGGTGGTATGAAGCGCTGTTTGCCGCACGCGTTTTTTTTCGGATGTTATTTAAGTGTTATTGTTGTTATTTTCGGCGGTCCGCTGATTCAACGAAAAGACCAGGAAGCGGGGACGACATTGTCCCCGTCACCAATCTCCCAGCCGCCCCAATATGTCAAAGAGCCGTTCCACCGCCCGCAGGGCGGGCAGTGCGTCATGGCCATGCGTATGAGCTACATAACATTAAATACCAACGAACTGCTCGCCAATATTACCGGCCAAAACCAGGCACTGGCGTTAATGGAACGGTACGAATCCTTAACGGCACTTGCCCGCGCCGACGATCAGGAACTAATGCAAGTTCCAGGCGTCGGCGCGGCTAAAGCCGCCGCGCTGAAATCGGCACTGACCTTGGCCATTAAGCTGTCCCAGGAAATAACCGCCGAACCGCCGTTGCTCGACAGCCCCGATAAAATCGCCGACCTGCTGAGAGAGGAATTAAGACTGCAAACGACCGAAACGTTTATCGTCGTGCTGCTTAACACACGCCGCAAACTCATCAAATACGTTCACATATCAAATGGAACCTTGGACACGTTGCTGGTTCATCCGCGCCAAGTATACAGGTTGGCAATAGCCGCCAACGCCGCCGCCATAGTGGTCGCCCACAACCATCCAAGTTCGGACCCGACCGCCAGTGAGGCGGACATCAAGGTGACACGCGACCTCATCCGGGCCGGCCAATTATTAAAAATCGAACTGGTTGACCATGTCATTATTGGTGCCAAAACCACTGAGCGCCAAAAAGATTATGTATCACTCCGGGAACAAGGCTATTTTTACGCATAGGAGGCAATAAATATGAGCAAAACCAAGAGCATCAATACCGCTCCAATCCACATCGCCCGCGCCGGAACGGTGCGGGCCTGCGTGTGGGAAAGCCGAAGCGAAGCCGGGGAATCCCGGTTTAAAATCACCATTTCCCGGCTTTTTCGCCGGGGGGAAAGCTGGGAACGGGGGCATACATTCTACGGCGACCAACTTCCCGCAGTGGTTCAAACAGTGGGTGAAGCCCAAGGATGGATTGAACGCCGCCGCCGCGAACTGGCGGACTGTCCAGGGCGAGTTTAGCCGGGAGGTCCCGGCAAAGTTAGCGGGCAACGCAGGAGTGCGACCCGTGAAGGGGCCAGTCAAAAAGGCCGAGGGCCAAACGACACGGTCGTTTGGCCCTCAATTTTTTGCCAGGCGCGGCCTGTCGGGCCGCGTAGGTTCAAGACAACCATCGTGGCCAACAATCAGCAACAAAAACCAGGTGGACAATCCAATTGACAGCAAAAGTTGCTAATTTACTATAAACAACCAAATCAAATGAGAACTCTAATTTTATTCCTCCTGCTCATCAGCATCCGCGTAATCGCACAACCAATTGCGTGGGACGCGGTCGCCACTCAAAATTTCATCCCACACGACCCGTGGCGAGACATTGACGGCAAACAGGAATATGCGAAGGGCGACAACTGGGTGCAATTCGTTGGCACAATCATCGAAGTCCAGCCCAAAGGGGTTCGGATTCGAGGTTACTTCTTCAATCCTGCGCCCGTCTCCTATCTCTTCCCAAACGATTACCCCGATGGACAAATCTTCTTCGTAGCCAACTTCCCCTTCCAATGCGCGGAAAACGAACAATTTCAAATCGATAAAAAGCTAACCGCCAAAGAGGCTGGCGTTTACACATACCCAACCGCTATTGGCGGCTCAGCAACCATTAGAAAACTCGAATATGGGACGCCGTGCGACCCCCCGGCGGATCTGGTGCAAGCACGTCTAAAGACAATCACGGACGCCGCAAACGCAGCGCGTGAACTGGCCCAAAAGAAAAAGGCCGCTGCTGACGCAAGGACAGTTCAATGGCTCGCCCCACAGGCCACAAACGGGGACGCATCCGTGCAATATAGCCTTGCCATCCATTACCTAAACGGCCAAGGTTGCGAAACAAACCGGGAAACAGCCTTTTTCTGGCTCAAAAAGGCCGCAGAACAAGGAAGCATCGACGCAAGCAACAAACTGGCTCATCTGGAAATACAGCCAAATTCCCAATAGCCATGGACGAATTTGAGCCCGTAGTTCCTAACCATGCCAAACTACCTCAAAATCCCCTGCACAAACTGCGCTGGCCACATCGAATTTCCTGAAGAAATACAGGGACAGCAAACCACCTGCCCCCACTGCGGGAAGACCATCACGCTCTGCTTGCTTCCTGTTCCTCCTAACGAAATTCAGATTCGCGACCCAGAACCCGTCTACAACCCGGCAGATCACTTCGGGCTCCTGCCCAAACTGACCGATGAATCGCTGACAGCAGTACAAGTGCGATCCTCCAAGGGCACAAATTATTACACCGTTAGCCTAATTGACTACACATGCACATGCCCGTCATTTACTGAAGATCACGCAAAAGCACCGCCACGGAACTATGGCCGCATGTGCAAACACATCTGCGGCTTGCTCAATCAAAGAAAATTCCTGCCGTTGCTTGACCCAATCTGCCTGGCAATGGTCACAGAAGGGTTCGGAGTCTGCCCAGGGCGTATGGATCGGGATATGAACGGGCATCCAATATACATAACAGGCACCAATTCATCAGGCTGGTTAAACGTATTCGCCTTAAAAAGGGTCAACGGAAAAAAATACTACCAATTCGGATACAATGTTAACGAAAACCGGTGGGCGTATGGCAATCGCCCAAAAATTGATGAACAACTTCTGGCTATTGCCGCAAACGAAAAAACCACCCCGAAATCACAAGGCGGAAGAATCGTTTCAACCATACTTTCGATTATCGGCACCACACTGACTTTCATAGTTTGCGCATTCATAAAGGTATTCTTTGCCCTCATACTCGCCTTTCTAAAACCCGAAAAACGCAGACGCAGGCATTAAAACCCAGCTTGGTACCACCATCAAAGGATTGCCCTTCCGCTTTATTTGTTGCAAAAACGCGGCATTCGTCCGCGTAGGTTAAACCATAGAACCATTGCTTACGGCGCGGGTGAAATGCCGTGTCGTTTTAATGATTTCAGATCATCGTCGGACCGTGGAATGCCCGGTAGCCGAAAAGCTGTTATGGGACCATTTGGACCCGCAACAGTACTGCCGGAATAATACTTCGTACTAAAGCCCATGAAATTCTGCGAAAGCGGCAAATAGTGGTCCCTCAAATCTTCTGCATATAAGTAACCGACCGACACCAACAGCCCCGCAAGGGCATTCAGCGTATTTTCAAGGTTTGCTTGGTAAAAAAACTTATCCCGCTCGTGCTTCACCTCATTGTATTGCCCCCACCAAGTTGGGTTTTTTCCATTACGCCACTCCTGCCATGGAATTAGCAAAAGCTCAGCCCGCGGAATCCTGACCTCAACAGATGGGAAATCCTGATACTTGGCCAGGATAGGCCGATAGCTGTTAATTCCATTCAGCTTTGCCACAGGATTAGCCTTGTGACATAGGAGCTTTACAACAACGTCAATTTCAGAACAAATCGACAGATAAAGACGGGCAAGCTCAATTGAATAAGTTTTGAAGTTGGCCTGAGTCGGCTCCACATATCGAGAAATTCCCTGAACATCTTCGCTTAACGCCGCAAAATAATGCCAATGTGCATGCTTCATAAATGTTTTTTGGCCATGAGTGGAACCGGAAACTCGTGAGTAAGCCACAGGACAACCCCGCACAGTCCGCTAAACTCTATCGGGCAACAAGCCCAAAAAACGACCGGTCAAAACGGATTTTTGGCTGTTTCGTCGTAAGTGGTTTATAATCAACGTAACAAATTTCGATAAAAGTCAAGAATCGGACAGGTAACCCCAAAACTACGATACAATACTTAGTGGCCTCAACCGCCACAGGTGCTTTTGGGAATCATCAGCCGGCCAATATGACCGGCTCAACCTTATCATCAAGGTTGCCAAAATGCAACGGCGGGCCAGGCCACCTATGCCACTGACGCCACCGCCGATACAGGAGCCAGAAAACCTAGCCGCATTTGAAAGGAGGGCCGCCGAATGGCGGGCCAGAAAATCGTCAGGACAATCTCCTAATCCATCACCGCCAGCACCGGCGATTCCACCGGCAGACCCGCCACCAACACCCGCTGCGACTGTGACGACCACAGCCGAAACTGACGTTCCCCCTTCTCGTTCGCCAATGCCAGAGTCGAATCCGGCGAATGCCAATCCCATTCCGCCCATTGCTCCACCACCACCACCGTTTCCCTCGAATCCGGCAGTGTCACAACCAGCGGAAGGCACTCGCCTACCGGCAATATCGGGCAATGCAGATTCTTCGGCCGTTTCCGCCACAACAACGTCACCTGTGGGCTGGGAGCAAGGTGTAACTTCCGCTTCGCTTCAGTTCACCTTGCCCGTTGCTCCCTGCGGTCGCACCGGGAAAAAAGGGGCGTGGAAAAACACGCCCCAAAAGCCCCGCAAGACCCTGCCACCGCAAGATAAACGCACCCACTGCGTTTCAGTGCGCTTATCTGCCGCCGAGCTGGCCCTTTTGACAACCGACATGCACGCCCAGCATAAAAAGGAACTGGCGGCGGTTTTGCGCGATGCCTACCTAAAAGGCCCGCGCCCGGTGGTGCCAGCGGTCAATGTGGAAAAATGGGTTGAATTGGCACGCTCGTTGGCAAATTTGAATCAGATTGCCCTGCGTCTGAATATCGGGCAATTGCCCGAAGATTATCGGCCGGTGCTCCATAAGCTCGCTCGCCAGATTCACATTTTTCGTGCCGAATTGCTCGGCCAGAAGGGAACCAAGTGAAGGGCAAGGTCATCCGTGGTAAAGGATTTCGCGGCGTTCTGGAATACCTGCTGGCGATTTTGAAGAACGCCAAGATCATTTCGGGCAACCTATTTGGCCACACTCCGTGGACCTTATCCAAGGAATTTGCCGTCGTGCGGCAACTTCTGCCAGACTGTGAAAAACCCGTTCTCCATATATATTGGACGGATGATGGCGCAGGGTGCGAACCGCGTGGCGATGATCTGGGCGACCGCTTCGGAGTTGGTCGCCCTGGCCGGTGGATTGATAATGAGGACGGATTCGTGCTCTCGGCCCGCCCT
>Ga0302319_10002461_pt1 | contig 39946 bp, 34 predicted proteins | sample Bog_T0_2_FD_203319 | JGI IMG/M metagenome (GOLD analysis project Ga0302319, IMG submission 203319) | Peat permafrost microbial communities from Stordalen Mire near Abisko, Sweden - Bog_T0_2 | ecosystem: Environmental > Terrestrial > Soil > Wetlands > Peat | place: Sweden: Abisko, Stordalen Mire... | reverse complement strand
CGTGCGACGGAGGAATCGAATACACCTGTCGCACGGAGTGCGACGGCTACCCCCGCAGTCCCCCGCCGCCTCGCCGCCCTCGAAATCCGCCGCGCCACAGAATCCCACGCCGAGCAAAAACCGCTCCTCACCATTCTCTGCCGCACCCTCGACCAAATCGCCGCCGCGCTGCGCATGGGCGTCACTGAAATCTACACCGATTTCGAGGACATCCGCCGCTACAAGGACGCCGTCGAAGCGGTGCGCGCTCGCGGTTATCGCGCCGACGCCGCGCCCGCGCAAATCCTTCTCGCCACGCCGCGCATTCAGAAGGCCGGCGAGCAGGGCTTTTTCAAGCTCATCGAGAACGCGCAACCCGACGGCGTCCTGATCCGCAACCTCGGCGCGCTCGATTATTTTCGTTCGTCGCCTCTCCGCCGCATCGGCGACTTCTCGCTCAACGTCGCCAATCCCCTCACTGCCGAATTGCTCATGGCGGAAAAACTCGAACGGCTCACGGTCTCCTACGATCTCAACGCGGGCCAGGTCGTCGATCTTCTCCGCGCCGCGCCGCCTGGCTGGTTCGAGATCACGCTGCACCAGCACATCCCGATGTTTCACATGGAGCATTGCGTCTTCGCGGCGTTCCTCTCGGACGGGACCGATTACACGAATTGCGGACGCCCTTGCGACACGCATCGCGTCGAGCTGCGTGACCGAGTCGGGCTGAACCATCCGCTCAAGGCCGACGTGGGTTGCCGCAACACGCTGTTTAACGCGCAGGCGCAATCGGGCGCGGCGTTCTTCGACGCGTTCCGCAAGCTGAATCCGGCGGCGTTCCGCATCGAATTGCTGCTCGAAGACGCGACGGAAACAGAGCGCGTCCTGCGCAGTTACCAGCGCCTGCTCGCAGGCACCAGCACCGGCCCGGCGATCATCCGCGAACTGAATCTGCGCAGCCAGCTCGGCGTGACGACGGGGACGCTGGCGGGGTAAGAGCCTGCTAAAAAAATGCAGTCATCCTGAGCTTGTCGAAGGATCAGCCTCCGTGAGATTATCTCATTATCCCATGAAGCGATATTTCCTCCTAGCTTTTGCGGGCTTGGTTTTCGGACTGATCTCTGGATGCGTCAGCATGGAAATATACCATCACGACGAAGCCATGTTTGACGGCATGTCGGATCCAGATGCTGGACATTGGTATGATTGGATTCTCTTTTCATCGGCACCTGGACTCGTTCTTAACCGGCAAGTCTTCAATCCACCCGACGGCTATAGTGGTGATGTATGGGACAATCGCATCCACATCATATTTCTTAACGGCCTAGGATGGATGCTGATAGTTGTGATCTTTTCTTTTTTAGCCCTGCGTATCCGCAATTTATGGATCAAACCAGCGGCAGCTGATCCTTCGACAACCCCTTCGGCTTCGCTCAGGGCGCGGCTTGCTGCCGCAGCTGGGGAAGGATGACAGAATGGGTCAGCACGGAGTCTGACCCTCCATAAAATTCTTTGCCCTTCCTCTGCCTCCCCCTCTTCGGTCCTCTGTGCGAAACCTCAAGCCGCACCCCGCATCTTGCCGTTATTCCTTGAACCTGTAGCATCTCTATTACGTCAAAGGACGTAATAATCATGAAACGATTTCTTCTCGCAGCGAGCTGCCTCCTCGCCGCCATCGCCCCGGCCATGGCCCAAACCACCGGCAACGACGCCGTCACCGAAGTCAGCAAGCAAACCACGCTCCTCGGCATGGTCGCCGCCGCAGGCTGGGTGATGATTCCGCTGGCGTTCGCCTCAATGGTCACGCTCACGCTCATCATCTATTGCTTTTTCACCCTGACGGAAAAAAGCGTCACCACGCCGGAACTGCTCGAGCGCATGGAGCCCTTCTTCGAAAACGAGGACCTCGACGGCCTCGCCACCTACGTCGCCGAACGGCCCCAGGCGACCGCGCGCATCGTCGACCGCACCCTTCAATTCCTCGCGCGCCATCCCGATGCCGATGCCGACTCAATCCGGATCGTCGCCGAAACCGAGGGCAACCGGATCGCCGCCGCGCTCAACCAGCGCGTGCTTTATATTATGGACGTCGGTGTCCTCTCTCCCATGCTCGGCCTTTTCGGCACGGTCGTCGGCATCCTCAATTCGTTCGGCCACATCGCCTCCGAAGCCAGCCCGATGCGCACCATGCTCCTCGCTGGCGGCGTTTCCCAGGCGCTCGTCGCGACAGCGGCGGGCCTCACCGTCGGCATCACCGCGATGGCTTTCTACTCCTACTTCCGGGGGCGCGTCGGCCATCTCGTTTCCATTCTGGAATCGGAGGGAACGCTGCTGACGCACGAGCTGATCCTCCTCACCAAACGGCACCGGGTGACACGCTAAGTTTTCGCCATGAACCTGCGCCGCCGCATCAATCAGGACCCGATTCAGCTTCAGCTCGCGCCGATGATCGACGTGATCCTGTTCCTGCTTTGCTTTTTCCTCCTCACATGGAACCTTGCGCGTTACGAGCAGGACCTCGAAGTTAAAGTGCCCGTGGCCCGCAACGGCACGCCGCCCAAGGAATTGCCCGGCGAGATCATCATCAACCTGCGCTCCAACGGCACGGTCGAGCTGGAACGCACCACGCTTTCCCTGGCCCAATTGCAGGAAAAGCTCTCCGCCATCGGGAGTGTTGATCCCGACCACGAACAGGCCGTGGTCCTGCGCGGCTCGGAGGACGTGGAGTACAAGTACGTGGTGAAAGTGCTCGATATCTGCCGCGCGGCAAAACTCACCAACATCGCCTTCGCCACCAATCGCCCGGAGAAAGAAGGGGCCGCGCAATAATGATTATAGATGGTAGCCGTCGCCGCCACACGAGTGTGCCGGGCGACGGATTTCGCACCCTCGTTCCCTTAGCCTCAGTCATCCTGAGCGTGCTGGCGATTAACGCCCCTGCACAGGATACCGTACAGCCCGTCACTCCTCCGACCTCGACAGCCGACATCTCAACCAATGCCGCGCCGCCCGGTGCCGGGCTGATCGTGACCACGCCCGCCGCAGCGAAATTCGACAACGCGATGGTGCTCTTCAAGGCCGGCCAGTACGCCGACGCCGTCACGGCGTTCTCCGATTTTGCGCGCGATTTTCCCCAGGACCGCCATCGCGAGGAGGCACTCTATCGCCTCGGCGAATCGTACCGGAATCTCAAGCGCCCCGACGATGCCCTCGCCGCCTATACGTTCCAGGTCGAGACCTATCCTGAAGGCGCGTTGCGGGTCAGCGCCGAATTGCGGCGCGGAGCGATCCTCTTCGACGCCGGAAAATTCACCGACGCAATCGCGCCGCTGCAAATCGTCGTGGACAAGGGCGACGGCGAGTCGCGGCAGTTGGGGAAATATCTGCTCGGACGCTCGCTCCTCTCCACGCAAAAGGAAGCTGATGGCCGCGCGATTCTGCAAGGCCTCGTCGATGAACAGCCGCCCTGCAAACTTTCCGGCAGCGCCGCGCAAACGCTCGCCGAGCTGGATGATTCGCAAAACAAATATCCCGACGCGCTGGCGCTCTGGCAAAAAGCGCTCGCGCGGGCCACTGATCCTGCCGTGAAAGCGACCGCCGCGGCGCGTGGCGGCTGGTCGGCGCTCAGCGCCAAGCAACCCGCCGATGCTGAAAAACTTTTCCAGACCGCGCGTCAGCTCGACGCAAGTGGGGACGTGCGCAAGGTCGCCAACACCGGCCTGCTGCGAATTCTCTTCCAGCAAAAACGCTTCACCGAATGGGTCGCGCTTTACACGGCGGAAAAAGGAAACCTGCTCGACAGCGCACGCGCTGAAATTCTTTACGACCTTGGCCACGCCAATTTTATGCTGAAGCATTGGCCTGAAGCGGTCGCCGGATTCGACGCCTATCTCGCGGCCTTCAGCGCGCAGGACGCGGCGGTGACGGCGGCTTACGAGCGCTTTCTCGCCCTCACACAGATCGACCGGACCAAAACCGTGAGCGAAGCCGAGACCTATCTGAAAGCGTGGCCGAAGTCGCCCTACCAGGCTCGCGTCCGCCTGCTCGAAGCGCAGGAATTGTCGCGCGAAAAGAATTTTGCCCAGGCGCTCCCTCTCTGGGAAAGCCTCGCCGCCGAGCCCGCCGCAGACTCGTGGCCGCGCCAGGACATCCTGCTCGAACTCGCGCGCGCCTACGACGAATTGAACAATTTTCCCAAGGCCGCGACGACCTACCAAGCTTACCTCGACGATCTGAACGCGCATCCCGGCAACCCGGCACCGGGCGCCGACAAGCAAGCGCAGGCGCGCAGCGTTCTGCACGCCCAGGCACGTCTTGCCGTGTGCCTGCAAAACGCCGGCCAGTTGCTCGCCGCGACTGACGCGTGGAAAGCGGTGCAGTCCCTCGCGCCCGAGGGCTCGCGCGAGCAGCAGACCGCGCTCGAATCGCTCGGCCTGATTTACGCGCGAGGCGGTCCCGCGCAGGAAGCGGCGATGGCCGCGACTTTCCATGCGTTGCTCGATAAATTTCCGCAAACTCCGCTCCGCGCGATGGCCGCTTTCTCGGTGGGCGATTCATTTTTCAAAAATCGCGATTACGCGGGAGCGGGGCCGTTCCTGCTCAACGCGCGCAACTGGGATGCAAAGTCCTGGCTGCAACCGGCGACGCAAAGGCTGGCTCTCAGCGCGTATGGAGAAAAAGATTATGACAAGACCGTGCGCTATTTGAAGGAGTACGACACGATTCCCGCGCCCGCCGATCCGCAGGCGCAAATCGCGGCGCGACTTCCGGCGGCGCTTTTCTACTGGCTCGCCGAAACCGCGCGCAAGTCGGACAAATGGGTTGAGGCCGAGTCGTATTATTCGCGCGTCACGCAACATCCCGACCCGGGCGATCTCCTCGCCGGGGCGTGGTGGCAACTGGGCGAAGTGCAGGGCCAGCGCAAGGAGTGGCCCGCCGCCGTTGGCAGTTACCAAAATTATCGCCAGCTTAAACCGGACACAAAAGACGCGACCACGGTCGTGCTCGCGCTGGGCCGGGCGCAACTCGGCGCGCAAAATTTTGATGCGTCAAAGAAGTTCGGCGAGCAGGCGCTTTTGCAGGAGCCCGAAGGCCCGAACAGCGCCGCCGCGCGGACTCTCCTCGGCGAAACGGCATTCGCCACGCAAAATTATCCCGAAGCGGCGCGGATGTTCGCCACGCTGGCGGTGCTTTTCGATGATCCCAAAATCACGCCACAAGCCATGTCGCGTGCTGCGGATGCGTTCGAGCGGGCCGGGGATGCCAAGTCGGCGGCAGACTGGCGCCAAAAGCTGAAGGACAAATATCCGCAGTATCAGCCTGCGCCGTATTTGTAGTTTCGAGTGGCCCAAATCATTTGAGACCTCTGCAAAGAACTCCGTCCTCCTGAGCGAAGGTGAGGTGCTGCGCACGGCAGTTTTTTTCTCTGCGAAGCCGTTACTGTCCTGCGCAGAAGCGAGCCGGAGTCGAGGACCTGTCCACGACGAAGCAATTTGTGAGAGTAGCATCACCAATTTCGGAATCAAAAGGAGCGCCTTTTATCCGTAGGCAAGGGGCGAAGTTCACACTCACAGAGAAAACTGCTCGACGATGTTTGAAATTTTTTACAAAGACGGCAAGGTCCTTCGACTCAGGCTCGGCGGGAAATGATGCGGGTAGACAGACTAACCGCTCGCCTTCGCTCAGGATGACGGAGTTCTAAAAGTGAGCCATTCGCAAAGGTCTCAAATTATCCGGGCCACCCAATCACTTCCAAAAAAATTTGAAGGCTGGCGGCCATCGACTAGTCTAACCAAACTTATGAAAATCACTTCTCTTCGCCTGACTGCGCTGGCGTTTGCCGCCTTGGCGGCGGCGTTTATCGGTTCCAATCAGGCTCGCGCCGCTGTCAGCGTGGGCATCCAGATCGGCACCCCTCCGCCTCCGTTGGTCGTGGAGCATCCCTGGGCGCGCCCCTATCGCACCGCCGTCTGGATTCCGGGTCATCATGAGTGGGTCAAAGGAACATGGATCTGGGTCGCCGGTTATTACACCTATCCTCCGCGCCGCGGCGCCGTTTGGGTGTCTGCCCGTTATCGTCGCGGATATTATTATCCCGGTCATTGGGCCTATTAATTTTTTGGAAGGACATCCTCCAGCACGTCCTTGATGAGGGTCAGGCCGACAGACACGTCTGGCGGCGACCCTCCATTTTATTATTGCCGGATTGACCCCTGATTCCATCTGCCGAATAATTAGGGATGCCTGTTAAAGTTCCCCTTGCTGAGCAACCGTCTCCTGCGTCCGCGCCCGCCTCGACGGAGACGCTGGCGCGCACCGACATCCAGTCGCTCTACGACCGGTACGTCGTGCCCACCGTCAACCGGGGCCTCACGCTGACGCGGGGCAAGGGCCGGCATGTCTGGGACGACCAGGGCCGGAAATATCTCGACCTCGGCGCGGGCGTCGCGGTCAGCACCCTCGGCCACGCTCATCCTGCGATCATCGAAACGCTGACCCGGCAGGCAGGCGTTCTCATTCACAGTTCCAATTACTATTACAACGAATGGCAGGGCCGGCTGGCGCAGCGGATCGTCGAGCTGACGGGACCGGGCAAAGTCTTTTTCTGCAACAGCGGCGCGGAAGCCAACGAAGCGCTGATCAAACTGGCGCGCAAATTCGGCCACGCCGCAGGCAACGATGGTCGCTACGAAATCATCACGGCCCAAAATTCGTTCCATGGCCGGACGATGGCGACACTCTCGGCGACCGGGCAGGACAAAATCAAACACGGCTTCGAGCCGTTGCTGCCGGGCTTTGTGCACGTCCCCTTCAACGACCTTGCTGCGGTCGAGGCCGCCATCACGCCGAAGACCGTCGCTGTGCAGATCGAGGGCATTCAGGGCGAGGGCGGCGTTTTTGTTGCTTCGCCGGAATACCTGCTCGGCCTGCGCGCGCTCACCCAAAAACACAATTTATTGCTGCTCTGGGACGGCGTGCAGGACGGCTATTTCCGGACGGGCCGGTGGCAATGCTACGAGCGGATTTTGGAAAACGTCGCGGGTGCGGAGGACTTTGCGCCCGATGCCATTGCGATGGCCAAATCGCTCGGCGGAGGTTATCCCATCGGGGCCGTGTGGATTCGGGAACCGTACCAAGATGTTTTCACTCCGGGCAGCCACGGCACGACCTATGGAGGATCGCCGATGGCCTGCGCGGTCGCGCTCACCATATTGGACGTGGCCGAGCGGGAAAAACTCGCCGACAACATTCGCGCGCGGGGCGAGGAACTCAGGGCAGGCTTGCAAGCGCTGATCGGCACGCGGGGCATTCAGGAAGTCCGCGGCTACGGGGGGCTGATCGGCATGGAAGTAGCCGAAGAACCGGCGAGCGTGGTCGCGAGGCTCGCAAAGGCCGGGCTCATCCTCATTCCAGCCGCCCACAACACCGTGCGGTTCCTCCCGCCACTCAATGTTACGTCGGAGGAGATCGGCGAGGCGTTGAGGATAATCCAAGACAACATGTAGGAACAAGTTAGCAAAGCGCCCCCATTCGGCTCTTTTGGCAAAAAAATCACAAATCGTTCAGTTTTAAGCTTCTTCCTCCGATAAGCTCCCCATATTGCAACGTCAAAAAAATCGCCCAAAACCGCAATTTTTTTGTTGGCTTATGTTCTTTAGGTACTACTATAGTTTGTAGAGGTTCTTTTGTAACTTCGTGATACGAATGACGCCATTTTCCGCTACGAAAAATCCGACCATGAAAAAAATCCATTTCTTTTTTCTGCCTTCCTTGGTAGCTGGCCTCGCCTATCTTCTTGCCACCGGCACGGCATCCGCCCAAGAGACCATTTATGTGACGAACAACGGCAGCGATTTTCCCGGCGCTAGTTCTGTCGAGGAAATCTCCGTCGCCGCCAATGGCACCGCGACATACACAACATTTACTACTCAGGACCTGAACGAGCCCACAGGCATCGCGTTTAACAGTGCAGGCGATGTTTTTGTGGCCAACAACGGGTCGGGAACTATTGCGGAATTTTCGCCAGGCGGCAGTTTCATCGGGAACTACGCCACGGGTCAGGCAAATCCCCGAGGCTTGGTCTTTGACAGCATCGGCAATCTCTATGTGGCGGATCAAGGCAGCGGAAAAGTTGTGGAAATACCCTTTGGCAGCCCCATGGGCACCACGGGCACTGTCGTTGCGCAGAACTTGGGTGCCGCCAATGGTCTGGCCATGTACAACGGCACCCTCTATGTGACAGACGGCAACGACAGCACTGTTGATACCATCTCGGGCGGCATCGCCACACCGATTGCAACGAGCACGCAGGGCGTGGTATATCCCAACGGCATCGCATTCGATAGCTCAGGCCACATGTTTTTGATCAACCAAGGGGCCGCTCCGACGATCTCGGAATACGATTCGCACGGCAACCCCATCAAAACTGTTACTTCGCTCAGTGCGTCGCTCAACCCCAAGTCCATTGCCTTGGATTCGGCGGGAGATTACTATGTGACAGACTACAATCAGGACGAGGTGACGGAATACAATTCCGCTGGTGTTCTGATAAAAACCTTCAACACTGCCGGCGATCTTTTCAACCCCGACTTTATCGCGGTGTTGCCCGGATCGAACAATGCGGTACCCGAGCCTTCCGTCTATGCGCTCCTGGCCGCGAGCATGGGACTCGTCTACTTCCTGAGCCGCAACAAGCTCGTGTTGGCTGAGGCCGCCTGAGAAGCCGTTGCTCCTTGGTGGGCGGCCATCAAGTTATTTTCCTGATCCCGGCGCTTTGCGCCCTCGCCCTCGTTTCCAACTTCCTGTGGAGGCCAGATCTAGAGCATATTAGAGTATTGCGCACATAGATTGGGCAGGCCGGACAATTTATTGTCCGCGTGGCGGCGCGAAGCGAAGCCACATGAAACCACCCATAACATACATTATGTTCCGGGCTGCTTCTTGTTCGCGCCAGAGCCGACTGGCGCGAACCCGGACAACGAGTTGTCCGGGCTACCTTGCCGTGCGTGCATCATATTTTAAGATGCTCCAGCCAACTTGGGATTGATGAAGGCTTGAGTGGTAGCCCGCGCTGGCTCAGAGCGGGAATCTACTCGCGCATGCTATTTTGATTTGCTCTATTTTGCCGAGCTTGGCGCTTTGTAAACCTGGTCGAAGACACCGCCGTCACCGAAGAAGTCCTTCTGGACTTTGCTCCAGTCGCCAAAAACTTCACCTTCGGTGAAAAGCTTGATCGTGGGAAACTGATTCGCGTACTTCGCCAGCACGTCCTTGTCGCGGGGGCGATAGTAATTGCGGGCAATCACATCCTGTCCCACAGGCGAATAGAGATACTTCAAATAAGCCGTAGCCACATCGCGGGTGCCATGCTTGTCGACGTTGACATCGACCACGGCCACGGGCGGCTCGGCCAGGATGGTCTGGCTCGGATAGACGATCTCGAATTGTCCCGGATAGGACTTGTCGTTCACGCTGAGCAGCGCATCGTTTTCCCAAGCGATGAGCACGTCGCCCTGGGCTCGCTGCACAAATGTGATGGTTGAACCGCGCGCACCGGTATCGAGCACCTTCACGTTGGAGTAGAGCGCCTTCACGAAATCCTGCGCCTTGGCCTGGTCGTTATTGCCAGTCCTCAGCGCATAACCGTAAGCGCCCAAAAAATTCCAGCGCGCGCCGCCCGATGTTTTGGGGTTGGGCGTAACGACTTCAACGCCGGGCTTGATCAGATCGGGCCAATCCTTGATTGCCTTCGGGTTGCCCTTGCGGACGAGAAAAACGATCGTCGAGGTATAGGGCGAGCTGTTGTCAGCGTAACGGGTCACCCAATCCGGGCCGATCAGATGTGCGACATTTGCGATCTGATCAATATCGGGCGGAAGACCGAGCGTGACGACATCGGCCTGCAATCCGTCGATCACCGCGCGCGCCTGCTTGCCGGAACCTCCGTGGGATTGGCTGATGGTGACGTCGTCACCGGTCTGCTTCTTCCAATAATCGGCAAAGACCTTGTTGTAGTCTTCGTAAAGTTCCCGGGTCGGATCGTACGAGACGTTGAGCAAGGCGACTTGTTTGGCCGGGGCGAGTGTGGGGCTCAAAACGAGCACCAAAACAGCCAAATAGATGATGAGGGCGGACTTAATGTTCTCCATAATGTCTGTAGACTTATTTGATTTTAGGCTATTGTCAACCACTTTCCCCACGAAATACCTGCTTTTAGAAAAAAGCGCATGCTCATTTACCCTCCAAAGAAATCTTGTACTTTTATCCCATGTCTCTCTCAACCTTGATCCAAACGATCCTTCTCCTCTGCGCCTCCAACACCTTCATGACCTGCGCGTGGTACGGCCATCTCAAATATCTGAATGACCGGCCACTCTGGCTTGTCATTCTCATCTCCTGGGGCATCGCATTTTTTGAATACTGCTTTCAAGTGCCCGCCAATCGCATCGGCTTCAAAATGCTCGACGGGTACCAACTCAAAATCCTCCAGGAAATCATCACCCTGGTTGTCTTTGTCGTCTTCGCCAAGCTGGTGCTGGGCGAAAACATGAAGTGGAATTACATGGTCAGCTTTGGATTCCTTGCCGGCGCGGCGTGGTTCGCCTTCGCTTATAAATCGGCCTAATCCCCTGATTGCTAAGCTGCCCGGCCTTCGCTAGGCTTGTTCTTCTCATTCCAAGCATGTCCTCTCCTACCGCCGCCCCTTGCGTGGGCACTTATACCGCCATCGTCACACCGTTCCGCGATAATCTCGTGGATGAAAAGGCCCTTACGCGCCTGCTCGAAAACCAGATCGCCGCGGGCATTGACGGCATTATCCCCGTCGGCACGACCGGCGAATCGGCCACGCTCTCGATGGAGGAACATCTGCGCGTCATCGAGTTGACCGTCGAAGTGGTTAACCACCGCGCGAAGGTCTTTGCCGGAACCGGCTCCAACAACACGGCGGAAGCGATCTATCTTACGCAGGAAGCCAAGAAGGTGGGCGCGGACGGGTTTCTGATCGTCGCCCCCTACTATAACAAGCCGACACAGGCCGGTATTTTCGCCCACTTCTCGGCGCTGGCCGAAGCGACATGGCTTCCCATCATCGCCTACAGCATACCGGGACGGTGCGGCATCGAGATCGGCGTCGACACGATGGCGTCCCTCGCCCTGAAGCACCCCAATATTGTGGCGATCAAGGAAGCGGGAGGTTCCATCGAGCGATTCAGCCAACTGCGCCAGGCACTTCCCGACAACGTTGCGATTTTAAGCGGTGACGATTCGATGACGCTTCCCGCACTGGCGGTCGGCGCGACCGGCGTAGTCAGCGTCGCGTCGAATTTGATCCCGCAGCAGGTCGGCGACATGGTGCGCGCTTTCCTTGCCGGGCGTGCCCAGGAAGCCGAGCAAATGCACCGCAAGTTTTACCCGCTTTTCCGCGACCTCTTTATCGAATCCAACCCGGTGCCGGTGAAGACCGCGCTCGCGCGCCAGGGCTGGATGACCGAAGCGGTCCGGCTGCCGCTTGTGCCGCTGCAACCGCAAAATCGCGACCGGCTCGAAATCGTCCTCGAACAATTCGGGCTCTGAGATGCTGTCATGAAGACCAAGCTGATCATCGTCGGATCGAAAGGCCGGATGGGCGAGGCGCTCCTGCGTCTAGCGGGACAGGACTCGAAGCTCGAGCTGGTCGCCGGCATCGACCAGGGCGACAACGTGCTCGATTCCATCGACCGGTGCGACGTGCTGATTGAATTCGCGCATCACTCGCTCTCGGGCGATCTCGCGAAGACCTCGGCGGATCACGGCAAGGCGCTGGTGATCGGCACAACGGGGCATACGGCGGAGGAGCGCCAGGCCATCGAAGCGGCGGCGCGGCGCATTCCCATTGTCTTCGCGCCCAATTTTTCCGTCGGCGTGAATCTTCTTTTTTACCTGACTCAAATCGCGGCGGAGACGCTCGGCGAAAATTACGACCAGGAAGTCGTCGAGATGCATCACCGGCAGAAGCTCGACGCGCCCAGCGGAACCGCGCGGCGTCTCGGGGAAATCCTCGCCAAGGCATCCGGCGGCGCGTATGACGACCTCGCCCTTCATGGCCGCCACGGCGATGTCGGGGCGCGTCCCAAGCGCGTGATCGGCATGCACGCCCTGCGCGGCGGCGATGTCGTGGGCGATCACACGGTCCATTTCGCAAACATCGGCGAGCGGCTGGAACTGACCCATCGCGCCTCCAGCAGGGACACCTTCGCCTCGGGCGCGCTCCGCGCCGCGCAATGGGTCCGCGCCCAAAAGCCCGGCCTTTATTCCATGCAGGACGTGCTGGGGTTGAAGCGGTAATTTTCTACGCGTCCAACGCCGCGCAGGGATGAATCTGCTCAATCATGGGCAACAATCATTGCAACGCGGATTCGATTGCGGTTAAGTGTGCGGAGTCGTTTCAGTCTCAGGTTATGGAACAAGAATATTCTTTGCGGAAGAGGCCGCATTCATCCGTCGCGACTCCCCCTCGTATTTGCCTCGCCATCGTGGCGCTGGCCTATTTGTTGCCGTCGGCGGCCCATGCGCAGAGCTACGGCCCAAACGTCCTGCCAGCGGGGAATTTCGAAAGCGTGAAGCCCGCCTATGTCCCCTGGGCGGGAGTGGATGACAAGGGGAACATCCACGGCCTTGATGGCAAACAACTTTCGATCCAGGACGATGGAAGCACGAAGTGGTCCCCTTTCGGCCCCGGTATTGCCGTGGGGGATTTGAACGGAGACGGCAAACTCGATCTGGTCCTCGCTGATCCCTACGGCTATTTCTGGTTCTTTACCAATAGCGGAACAGTTCGCAGGCCCGTTTTCACCCAGGGCGAAATCATACCGATATGGCTGGGAGAAGACCGGGTGAATGGCGGCATGGAAGGCGTTGATAATGTCGTACCCCGCATTCAGCTCGTCGATTTTGACCACAATGGGCACCTGGATATTGTCGCGGGGACTTTTTCCGGGAAGCTCTTCCGCATTCACAATGTTGGTTCCGGCACAGAGCCCGCCTTTAAGCCCACCTACGACCGCAATTCGCTCCTGATCAACACCCACAAGAAGGGCGTCCTTTGGTGCAACTATCTTGCCCCGTTTTTGACCAACCAGTTTGGCTCACCGAACAGCTTCGATCTGGTCATGGGTGAAGGAACCTACTCGGCGAATAGCATCTATCTTCTGCGCAATACAGATCCAAATGGAAGTCCCACTTTCGACGAAGATCATCTCCAAAAGATCGTCACCGGAATGGGGCTTGATCAACTCACTCCCGCCGTCGTCGACTGGAACAACGACGGCAAGCCCGATATCATTTCTGGAGACCGCACAGGGCATTTGAATCTTTATCTCAACACCTCGACCGATCCCGAACATCCCGCATTTGCGCCGGGCGTCCCCATCAAAATCGCCGGCGCCGACAAATTTGGCGCCTCCATCACCGTCGCCGTCGCCCATCTCTCGGGCAATCATCTCCCCAATCTCCTGATCGGCAAAGAAGACGGAACGGTCCTTTATGCCGAGAATTCCGGCAAGCCGGGGGATCCTTCATTTCTTATCCCGGCCAAGCCCCTGAAAGGAATTCTGCCTCCCGAGTATCATTATACGTCTTCGACAACATGGATCAAAAGCGGGGCGTGGGGCGCTCCCTACGAGATGCTCGCGTGCGTCAACCCGCAACTCGAGCCAGGCTTTGCGTTTCCGGAGGGGGAACAATCCAAATACGCGCTTAAATTTTTTGTCTGGCCGGTCAAAAATAATTATTTTTCAGAGACCTATTCCCCCCCCGTCGAGGATGCGTGGAAGGAACACGTTATCTCGTGCGCGCAGAAGTTTACTCTCGATCTCAACAAGAGATATCGCGTCCATTTTTGGATCAAGGCCGACCGAAACCTCTCCGATCTCCGTTATAAAATTTTCTCGGCTGGCGCTGATCACCCGACTGATGTCATCAACCCGGTCGTCGCCGGCACCAGTTGGACGGAAATATCCTCGAACATCAAGATGCTGGCCCCGAACGATTCGACAGCCAAAAGTTGGAGCTTTGGCTTTGAGTTCCACTTTACGGGCCAGCCCACAATTTACATCGACGACCTGCAGATCCAGGAAGTGTTGAATTGACCGGCGCAACGCGCGGCTTCCCGGATTAGGATCCTTCTGCCTTTTCCGGATACCGCGGGCGCACAACCCGGCACGGATTTCCGCAGCAAATCATTCCGGCGGGCGTGTCTCGAAGAACAACCGAACAGGCCCCGATCACGCAATCCTCGCCGATCGTCACACCGGGCATGACAAAGGTCCGCGCGCCTAAAAATGCGCGCGCGCCAATCGTAATTTTTGCGGTCATCAGGAACATCGTCTTTTCAAAATCGTGCGTGCCTGTGCAAAGATAGCATTCCTGGGCCACGGTCGATTCGGACTGAAGCTCTATCGGGCCGAGATTGTAGATGTTGGCCCTGTCACCGATGCAAGCGCGGTCGTGCATAGTCAGGTTCCATGGCAGTTGAATGCGCGCGCGCTGGTGAACAAATGGTTTGCCGTTGAGTGTCGCGCCAAAAATCCGCAACCAGAAAAGACGCCAGCGGTTCATCGGCTTGGGCGTCCACGAGCAGAGAAGCAGCCATGCGTACTCCCACAAAAACATTTTCACTTTTTCCCCGAAACTCCAGGGAGAGTCGTAAATCGATTTTTGCTCGTAAAGCTTCATGGAATCACCTTTATCCCTCATTTGCCTGCGAATCGAACGACCTGATCGTATCGATCAAGCTCACCGCCGTCTGCGTAATTTCAAAATTTTGTTTAAAGCTCTCGACCGCCCTGGCCGCCATTTCCATCTTAGCCTGATCGCCAAGATTAAGCCACTGCTCAAGCAGGCGTGTGCATCCCTCGACCGTATCGGAATCGACCAGGCCCGCGCCGCTCGATTCGATTTCGCGCCAGATATTGACCGGGCGTGAAATCAAAACGGGCGTGCCGCAGGCCAGCGCCTCGACGACCGCAATTCCAAAATTTTCCTGGTGCGATGGCAGCACAAAAACCTCGGCCTCGCGAAACGCGCCCCATTTAAGATCGCCCGACAACATGCCGGGAAACGAAACACTCCCCGGCGACAACACTTCGCATTCGGCGGCAAGCTGCTTCAACATTCCCAGGTAATCGGGGTGCGAGCATGGCCCGGCGATCATCAGGTACAGGTCGCGCCACGCCTCGTGCGGCTTGGATTTCATGAGATTGAGGAACGCGCGCAGGAGAAGGTCGCAGCCCTTCTTCTCGTGAAGCCGCCCCAAAAAAAGAATTACGCGTTTGCCCCGGATTTCGGGAAACGCCTCGAAAAAGGCTTTTCTCTGCTGCTCCTCATTTTCCGGCGGCCCGCTCGTTCCAAGAGGAACGACCCGCTCGACGCATCGATACGGGCGAAAACTTCCCCGCGCAAGCAGCAGCTCTTCCTTGCAGGTGAACAGAACGGCACGGGCGTCCCGCAAAACGGAATATTCCGTCAGCCACCAGTAGGCGCATTTTTTCAAGTGTTTCACGGGATACTGCCGCTTGAACCAGGGATCGAGCATCCCGTGGGGAAAAACAAAATAGGGACGGCCCGCGGCCCGTGCCGCCCGGCGAGTGGCGTGCGAATTGTACCGCCAGAGTCCATGCGAAATAATCGCATCGAAACTTCCGCTGTTGCGCATCAGCCACTCGTTGAAGTCACGGGAGTATTCCAGCGTCCCGCGCGCGGGGCCCTTCAGGTGAACGGGAACTTGAATATCCTTCTTCCATGTACTGTCAGGAGCATCGACGCTGACGATTTCCACTTCGTGCCCTAAGTCCACAACCGCCTTGCTCAGGCGGAGAATCGCCTCGGAGACTCCACCGGCTGCGGGGTTGATCGACGACACGACATTCAGGATCCGCAGGCCCTTTGCCGTGGCTTTTTGTTGAGACAAAACCGTCATGCTCCCGGAGGCTATGCGAAAAATTGGCGCGGGTCGCGCCGAAAGAATGAGCGCCTTCGGGCGGCGGAAGGACGCGACAACCTCGGTTCATTCGCTTCATTTTTTTCATTTAGTTCATTTTTTATTGAACTTATTTCGACCTGTGGCACATTGCAGCCATGGCAAGCCAACTCGCGCCCCCGGAAAATCCACCGTCCAGAGAAACCACGCCTCCGCTGTCGGAGTTTGAACTCGAATCCATCGATCTCTTTATCCGCTCGGTCCAGGTCCTCGGTCTGCCCCGTTCCATCGGCGAAATTTATGGATATCTCTTTGCCCAGGCCCAGCCTCAGCCCATGGAAATCCTCATCCGGCGACTCGGCATAAGCGTCGGTTCGGCCAGCCAGGGCCTCAAGTTTTTAAAAAATATCGGCGCGGTCAAGGTGACACTCCATCCCGGAGACCGCCGCGAATTTTTCAGCGCCCAGACCGAGCTGCGCAAGCTCGCTGTCGGCCTGATCAAGGAACGCATCCAGCCGCATCTCGACAATGGCGAGGCCCGCATCGGGATGCTGCTGCAATCCTCAAAAAAACTTCCCGCCGGCGACCGCGCCATCCTTCTTCAACGAGTCGAGATTCTCAAGAGCTGGAGATGGAAAGCCGCCAAAGCCCTCCCCTTTATCGTCCGCATCCTCGCCAATTGACAGAAACCCGCCATCCTTCATTTTGTCTCGAACCTTCTGAAAATCCTTATGGAAGAACTCATCATCTCCGCCCAGCACGAGGAAAAAAATTATTGGCGCGACCTGTGGAGCTATCGCGAGCTTCTCTATTTCCTCGCCTGGCGCGACATCCTCGTGCGCTACAAGCAAACGACGGTGGGTGTGGCATGGGCCGTCATCCGTCCCATCATCAACATTGTGATTTTCAGTTTTCTTGCCCAGCACGTCATCAAGGTGTCGTCCGACAGCGTGCCGTATCCCCTTTTCCTCTCCGCCGGAACGCTCCTCTGGGGGCTGTTCGCCAGCGCCTTTACGGATGCCGGCAACAGCCTCGTTGCGAGTTCCAGCCTGATTTCCAAGATTTATTTTCCGCGTCTTCTGGTGCCGACCGCGACGCTGGCGGTGGGGTTTATCGATTTTCTTATTTCGCTGGTGATTATAGCGGCGCTGATGATTTGGTATCAGGTCATGCCCGATGTCAGAATTCTGGCCGCGCCCTTTTTTATTCTTCTGGCTTTGACGGCCTCTTTGGGGGCCGGATTATGGGTCGCCGCGCTGACCGTCAAATACCGCGACTTCCGCTTTATCGCACCTTTCATTGCCCAGACCGGCTACTTTGTTTCGCCGGTCATCTATCCGAGTGATAAATTTCACGGCATCGGACGTCTTCTCTATTCCTTGAATCCCATGGTGGGCGCGATTGACGGCATGCGATGGGCGGTCTTTCGCGGCGCCGTTCCCATTTTTTGGCCGGGGCTGGTTCTTTCCATCTACACCAGCCTGGTCCTTCTCATCACCGCCGTTTTCTATTTTCGCAAAACGGAAAAATCGTTCGCGGACATCATTTAAACAAACCGACCTATGAGCGATTACTGCATTTCCATCGAGCATCTCACAAAAAAATATCGGCTCGGCCAATCGGGTTCAGCCGGCGACGGATTGCGCCATCGTCTCGAACGCGGAGTGCGTTCTTTATTTTCCCCGCGTACTCTTTTTTCGGAAAAGCAAAAGGAAACGGACGAGTTCCTCGCTCTTCAGGACGTCTCCTTCCAGGTCAAGACCGGAGATGTTTTGGGCATCATCGGCCGAAACGGCGCGGGTAAAAGCACGCTCCTGAAAATCCTCAGCCGCATCACCCCGCCCACCAGCGGAACGGTTCGCGTGCGGGGGCGCATCGCCAGTCTGCTCGAAGTCGGCACCGGCTTTCATCCCGATCTCACAGGCCAGGAAAACATCTATTTAAACGGCGCAATCCTTGGAATGGGGCGTGCTGAAATCAAACGCAAGTACGACGAAATCGTCGCTTTTGCGGAAATGGAAAAATTCATCGACACTCCCGTCAAGCGCTACTCGAGCGGCATGTACGTCCGGCTTGCGTTCGCGGTCGCGGCACATCTCGAACCGGAAATTCTCATCGTCGACGAAGTCCTCGCAGTGGGCGACGCGGCTTTCCAAAAAAAGTGCCTCGATAAAATGGAAAGCGTTGGTCGCAGTGGACGCACCGTTCTCCTCGTCAGTCACAACATGGCTCCCATCCGAAAACTCTGCAAACGGGCGATCGTCCTGCAAAAAGGACAAATCATCATCGACGCCGATCCGACAACCGCGATTGGACGCTACATGGGAATCGACGAGATTTCCACGGGCCGCCTCAATCTGAACAAACGCTATGCGCCCTCCGAAGGCGTGGAGATCGTCGGCGGCTGGATGGAGAATCACGGAATCCAAGCTGATACTTTTCTTTTCGATGATGCGCCCACTTTGGTTTTGGACATCGAAATTCGCCGGCACGTCGCGTTCAGCATCGAGTTGGTGCTCCGGCAGGCTGACACGATTCCCGTCGCGTTTGCGCCGAGCGGAATGGCCCAGGATTGGGAAGTCGACGGAAAACCCGGTCGCATCCGCGTGAGGGCGAAGCTCCCGCCGCTGCGCTTGGCCCGTGGAAGTTATTCCCTCGATCTGATCCTTGCCGATACCGGCGTCCGCTTTCTCGACAACCTCGAGTCCGGTATCACCTTCACGATGGACGGTAGCGCCCTCGGCCGCCGCAACTGGGATTTCTCCCAGTCATCCGGCCAAGGTTGCGTCCTTTGGGATGTGAAATACGAAGCCGCACCAGTCTCAGCTTAAAGCGCTACATGAAGGCTTCCGTCATTATCGCAACGTATCGAAGGGACTCCTGTCTCGTGAACACGATTCGTTCCGTCTTGCTGCAGGGCTATCCCGATTTCGAGCTGCTCGTCGTCGATCAATCGGCCAACCATACGCCCGAAACCGAATCATTTTTGAGAAACCTCGACGATCCTCGCTATTCGTATTATCTCATCGCGCCGCCCTCGCTGCCAGCAGCTCGCAACTTCGGGCTCGCCCATTCCAACGGAGAAATCGTGATCTACATCGACGACGACGTCCTGCTTGATTCGGATTTTATTCTTACCCACGTCAAGGCCTACGACCGGACAGACCAGCTTGCCGCCCTGAGCGGTCGCGTGCGCACGGCCGGCGAAACAATTTCCACACATCTTTATGCGCGCGCATCCGACGGCTCATGGTCGGGAGGTTATGATTTCCCCGACGAAGGAGATATCGAGACGGTGCGCGGGTGCAACATGTCTTTTCGCCGCTCGGCTCTCGAGAAAATCGGTGGGTTCGATCCGAGCTACGAGGGCAATGCATTGCGCGAAGAAAGCGACGTTTGCTTTCGCCTGCGCCGCCTGGGATATCAAATCCGTTTTGAGCCGGGCGCCTCGCTCGACCACCTGACCGCGCCCGACGGGGGCTGCCGCGAACAAGAGCTCTGGGGAAGCAGCTTTTTTTATCAAAACGAAACCCTTTTCAATATTAAAAATATGGGCCTTTGGTTTTTTTTCCTTTTCTTCTTCCGTGCGATTAAAAATCATGTGTCGCCTTACAAGCGCAGCTTCCTGTTTTGGACTCGACTGAAAGTTTTTTCCACAGGCGTGCTGAGGGGAATCTGGCTCGCGATTTTTCCAAAAACGCTGCAGCCAAAAGTGGTTTGGAAATCGAATCGAACGCAGCGCCTCGAAAACTCATTTCAAAAGCAGCCATGAAGTCCAAAAAACATTCCTCGCGGCCTGGTGCCGATGCGCATCCGCATTCGCATTCGCCGGACGGCGTGCCTCCCTGCCGTGTCGCGCTGCTCGGTTGCGGCGCGGTCTGCGAGCTATATCATGCGCCCGCGCTCCAGCATTTGGAGGCGGCGGGCACGGTCAGCGTCACAGCCGTATTCGATCCGGACGCCGCTCGCGCCACCAAGCTTTGCTCGCTATTTCCCAACGCGGTCGCCTATCCCGACGAATCGTTCCTCGAAAAAACGCCTCTCGATCTGGCCCTCATCGCTTCGCCTGTAAGTTTTCACGAAGCCCACGCCATTCGCGCACTGGAGGCGGGAATCGCCGTCTTATGCGAAAAGCCCCTCGCCGCGAACACCGAATCGGGCGAGCGCATGATCGCCGCCGCGCTCAAAAATCGGCGGATTCTGGCCGTCGGACTGCTTCGCCGATTTTATTCCACCGTGCAATTTACCCGGCAAATCATCCAAAACAAAACCTTGGGAGCGGTCACGTCCTTCTCCATCCAGAAAGGCGGCGTGTTCAACTGGCCGGCTCGGTCGGATTTCTTTTTCCGAAAAAATATCGCGGGCGGCGGCGTCCTCATCGACCTCGGCGTGCACGTCCTCGATCTCGTCGTCCACTGGTTTGGCGAACCACGCGAGCTGACTTACTCCGATGACGCCATGGGCGGTGTGGAGGCGAATTGCCGCCTGGAACTTTTCTATTCCGACGGCTTCAAGGGGACAGTCCAGCTCAGCCGCGACTGCAACACGCCCAATTGCTACGTCATCGAGTTCGAGCGCGGCTCCGTGAAATTGCGCGCGGGAGATGCCGAGCAGATGGATATCCGCTTGAACAACTCGGATTTTTTACTCGAAGGCCTTTTAAAGAAACGGTTCGTCCCGAATTCATCGGTGGCCCCCGTTGTCTCGGCGTCAAGTTTTCAGCAAGCCTTCCTGGTCCAGTTAAACGATCTGATTGTTGCGATTCGCACCGGGGGGCAACCCAGCATTCCCGGAGAAGAGGCAATTCGCAGCCTTCGTTTAATCGAGCAGTGCTACCAAAAAAAGACGTTGATGGATATGCCATGGCTCGAGCCCGAAGAACAAAAAACGAGTCAGCGTCTGGCTGCGGGGGGGACACCATGAAATGGGCCGTGCTCGGCGCAAGCGGCTTCGTCGGCTCGCGCTTTGTCGAGAAAATGTACCTGAGCGGCGACGCATCCGTGCGTCCCATCGTCCGCAGTTTCTCCAGCCTCGCACGGGTTGCCCGCTTTGAACTCGACTGGCGTGTGACGGATCTCACCGATGTGCCCAAGCTGGCCGAGGCGCTGCAAGGCTGCGACGCCATCCTTCATTCCATCGTGGGAGACGAACCCGTCATTCTGGGAACCGTCGCGCCGGTCTATGAAGCCGCGCAACTCGCGGGTGTTCGCCGGATCGTTTACCTCAGCTCCTCCTCGGTGCACGGTCTCGCGCCTCACCCTTCGACCACTGAAGAAACCCGGCTCTACGATCGCCAGGCCTTCAGCTACAACAATTCCAAGGTAAAGGCGGAAAAGCTATGGGCCAAAGTGCGCCCGACAGGAAAAGTGGAAGTGGTCGGCCTGCGCCCCAGCATCGTATTTGGCCCCCGTTCGCGCTGGTGCGCGGACCTGGCCAGCGAAGCCCTGAACGGCACGGCTTATCTCATCGGCGATGGAAATGGAATCTGCAACACGATCTATGTCGACAATCTCATCCAGGCGATTCTCCTCGCCGCCGAGACACCCAATATCGACGGCGAATATTTTCTGGTTCGCGACCAGGAAATTATCACGTGGAAGGAATTTTACGAGCCGATCCTCGAAGCGTGCGGCGTAACTCTCCGGGATGTCCATCACGTCGAAGCGCCGGAATTCCGCCGCTCATGGAAAGACCAACTCGCCCGCTTGCGCAATTCTTCATTTGTGCAAATAACAAAACCACTCGCGCCTTCCGTTGCCATTCGCATGGGCAAAGCGGCGCTCGAAGCGTTGCCTGCTCCGTCGCCGCCTTCTCCCTGGCCGGGCGTGGAAAAACCAACCCCGCGCGTGACAGCCGAGTTGGCCGCGCTCCAGCAATGCTCCTGGCAGATGCCCTGCGCCAAGGCGGAAAAGCTTCTTGGTTACAAACCAAACATAAGTTTCGCCGAAGGCATGAAGCGCTCCATCGGCTGGCTCAAATTCGCCGGTTATCCCGTGAAATTCACCGGATGAAAACCCTCGATTTCAACCAATGGGCCGTCGTGGCCCATAACGACGACACTGGCTTTGGGCGTCAGGCGCGCGACATCCGAAAGGTCCTGTCCCTCGGCCGCCACATCGTCATCCCCTCGGAACGGCTCGTAGATCGCCCACTGAACCCGCGCGATGAAGTTTTCCTATCCCGCGACGCCCCGGAAGCCGTGGTCAAGGAAGTTTTGCAGGGACTTCAGGGCATCATCTTTTTCGAGCGCCCCGACTGGCATCCCGATCTGCTTCGCTGCGCTCACGGACTCGGCGTTGCCACAGTCTGCGTGCCCAATTGGGAGTGGTTTCGGGGCCGCGAAAAAAAATGGGACTACTGCGACCTCTTCGTCTGCCCGAACAACATGGCACTGCGCACTGTCCGGCGCTATGACCGCACAAATTCCGTCCAGCTTCCATGGTGCCTTGATCTCGACTCGCTACCCGCGCAATCCATCTCAGGCCCGGCACGGACTTTCGTCCACAATGCGGGCCTGGTCGATCCCGATGACCGCAAAGGCACGCGCGATACCGTCGAGGCCTTTTCCCGCACGAGCCGAAAAGATATCCGGCTGATCGTCCGTCTTCAAAAAGAAGTCGCACTCCCGGCAATGGATGAGCGCATCGAGGTGCAGATCGGCAACGTCCCGAGTCACGCTGATCTCTATCGAAATGTGGATGTCGCCATCCAGCCCTCCAAGATGGAGGGAATCGGCTTCATGATCCTCGAAGCGATATGCTCCGGATTGCCCGTCATCACCACCGATTACCCGCCCATGAACGAATATGTGCTGCAACCGGAATTGAAAGTGCGAACACACTGGTGGAAGCGAAAAGCCTTTCCCACCGCATGGGTCAAACACGCGCATCTTCGCCTGCCCAGGAAAGATGATCTTGCCCGCCGTATTGAATGGTGCGCGGATCAGGACATGAACCGGTTTTCAAAACAAAATCGGGCTTGGGCCGAGGAACTATTTTCGGCAGACCATCTCCGCCGGCAATGGTCGGAGACTTTGGACGCACATTTGTTTTCGAACTAACAACATGGCCACGCCTGTATCCCATTCGCAGCCCGTCAGCGCCTACATCCCCTGCTATAATAATTCCAAGACAGTCGGACTCACGATTCAGGCCCTCCAAAATCAGACCTATCAGATCGACGAGCTATTCGTCGTCGATGATGGCTCGACCGATAACTCCGCCCAGGTTGTCGAAGGCCTAGGCGTGCGCGTGATCCGCATGGGCAAAAATCAGGGACGCGGCGCCGTGCGCGCACAAGCCATGACAGCGGCCCAAAATGAATTTGTGCTTTGCTGCGATGCCACGAACCGGCTACCCGCAAATTTTCTCGAAACCGCGCTGGCATGGTTTGCAAGCGAAGAAGTCATCGGCGTCTATGGCCGCTGGGTGGATCGGAATCCGCAAACTGCGGTCGATCGCTGGCGAGCGCGTCACCTCTTTCAGCAGGACATCTCTCAACACGTCAGACACCGGAGCTATTTCTTCACCTACGGGGCGGTCGCTCGCAAAAGCGCCGTATTAAAGGCCGGAAACTATAACAGCCTCCTGCGCCACGGGGAAGACTTTGATCTGGCAACCCGCCTCCTGCCCATTGGAGATGTGATTTTCGATCCGGCTCTCGAAGTCGAAACCGTAGTCCAGAATACTTTGTTCCAGGTAATGGAAAGATTCACCCGTTGGAACCGCACTTTGGACAAGATTTACACGCCGTTTCACTTTCTCCAAAGCCATGTTGTGGCTTGGAAAATACTCATTCCCCGCGACCTCAATAAGCGGGACTGGCAGGTGGCCCTCATCAGCGCCATGCTGCCCTATTTTGCACTCGCTTATGCCGACAAAAGGTCCTTCAGTTCGCCCGCAAAAACCGAGCATGAAGAAACCCCGCTTCAGTCTGGCAACTGAATTGTCATTCCCATTTTCGGAGTCAAAGCATCCTACGAATATATGGACTTATTTGGCATTGCGTGTTTAATGAACCCGATTTGCGCCATGCAATGAAAATGGAATAGACCGATGTTTTTGTCTGTAATTATTCCCACCTTTAAGCGGCCCGAAGCCCTCAGCGTCTGCTTAACAAATTTAACTTCGGAATTTCAAAAACTTTCCCTGGACGACTTTGAAGTCATTGTCACCGACGACGCTCCCGGCGATGCCCAACGCGACTCGTTGCGCCGGGATTTTCCGTGGGTTCATCATAATCTCGCCCCGCAAAAGGGACCTGCCTGCAACCGCAACAGCGGCGCAAAGCGCGCTCGCGGCGAGTGGCTTGTTTTTTTGGATGACGATTGCATTCCGCAGCCCTCCCTTTTGTCCGCCTATATGGGAGCTATTCACAAGAACCCCGATTATTCTGTATTTGAGGGCAGTACGTTACCGGAACGTCGCAAAATCCGCATGGATGAAGACGCCCCCATCAATGATCGTGGAGGCTATCTATGGTCATGCAACTTCGCCATCAAGCGCGCCTTATTTTGGGAAGTGGGCGGTTTTTGCGAACTCTATCCCTACGCCTGCATGGAGGACGTGGATTTCCGCGAACAGCTCAAGGAAAGAAACGTCGAGTTCCTTTTTGTTCCAGAGGCAAGCGTCGTTCATCCCTGGAGGACTTTTACATCAGATGCTTCTGTTTTCAGAATGCGCCTGATTTCTCATGCCATTTTCTTTCGCCGTTATCCTCTCCTGAGGCCTTCCTTCTACAAGATTTGCAAGGCCATTGTCCGTGGGTGGGTGCTGCTCGTTTTCAGGGAAGCGCCCCGCTTGAAGTTTCGCGGTTTTTGGGCCTGCGTCGCGAGGCAATGGAAGCTGACGCTATTTCAGCTTATGGATTGGTCGCAACTCATGCGAAAATAATCCCGGCGATCAGTTCTGCGGAACTTGCGTCACCCGCAACCTCATATAATGCTTCGGCACCGTCGCCGGAAGGGTCTCTTGAACCGTGACGGTATTGCCGTTCGATCCGGCAACATTCGATATAACCTGCGTATAGTTCGCGCCGGAATTCCATGTCATCAGGTCCGATGAAACCTCGACGATATAGTTGATATCCGTAATCGCCGTCGGCACGACATAGGTGATGCTGAGGTGCCCGCCGCTGCTCACCGGCGTTGGCACATTCGTAAGTTGGGCCGTGGCGGGATTCAACTGCAAGGCATAGGCCAGGAGATTAGGCACGCCCGAGCCATAGGGATCAGCGGACGGCCCGCTAAAGGTCGGGTCTGCCAACTGCGCTGGAGTGAAATACGTCGATTGCCACGCCACGAAAGTGGCGGCCGAAGACGACGACGCAACCGATACGCCCGGCGTGGTCACAGTCAATGTATTCGACGAAGCGGATGTGCCGAAGCTATTTACCGCCTGGATCACGTATTGATACGTGGTCGACGAACTAATGTTACTCGTATCGATAAAGCTTAAAGCCGTTCCAGAAGCGGTGCCTATTACCGTAAAGTTTCCGCTCTTCCCCGCCGCCCTCTCGATATTGTAAGACGCCGGCGCGCCTTGATCATAGGGCCTTTCCACAATCTGGAAGCCCGTGATATTTGCGCCTTGAAGCGCAAATGTCGGAGAGGTGAGCCCCTGAATGACAATCGTATTGACGTTGTTTACCGAGGCATTCGAACCAAAGGCAACAGATGAGCTGCTGTAGTTGGTCGGAAGCGTCGTAAAACTTTGCGAGATGGTGCTTGAATTGGCATTGTCGTTCACGATTACAGAGGTCGTCTGCGTTCCGCTTCCAACATTGGGCGGCAGGCTGTAAACAACAAGGTCGTACAGCGCGTACGGAATATTACTTATCGCAATCGTATGACTACTAAGTGTTGCCACCCCGCTGCTCAACAACTCTTTCGCCGTGCCGGGCAAGGATTGCGCCGAATTACCGCTATTTGAAGCCGACATCCCGCAAACCACGCCCACATTTGGAATAGTCGCACCCGCGCTATTCACCGGGTTGATAAAGATAAATCCGCCTGAACTCACCTGTCCGAATATATTGAAATTCGCAACCGCATAGGGAGGCGCGCCAGCAACCGCTGTCGGCGACAAGGCGTTGCTGTCGCCCGCTGAATCGCACTGGAAACTGATTATTTGACCGATGGTGGAACTGCTCGTGGCGATTGACGGCTGCAGCCAGTTCAAAGCCACACTCTGCGATGTGACAACGCCGCTTGACAGTGAGAGGGGCGCCGGTGGCGGCGTATTTGATCCATCCGCCGCGACGGTTATGGTCACCGCGGCCGATGTCGTCGTTACGCCATTGCTATCCGTGGCTTGCGCCGTGATGACATGCGACCCAACACTTAAACCCGCATAGTTCATAGTAAACGGCGCAACAGTGGCCGTTCCAACGCTTGTAGAACCATCGAAGAACTGCACCGCCGTTATGCTTGCCCCCGCTGAACTTGCCGCCGATGCGCTCAAGGTGACGCTGCTGCCATTTATATAATTAGCGCCTGCCGTTGGAGACGTTATCGCCACGACGGGACCAGCCGCGCTGGGAGAAAGGCTGGCCGTGCCGCCAATGCTGGCCGTCGCATTCAGCTCCGTAATTCCATTCCAGCCATCAATACGCCACCGCACAGTACCGCCATGGTTCGACTCATCATTATGATATAAATATGTATTTCCATTCGCCGCATGCACCAACGTTGGCGCGAATGCGTTTCCGGCAAATCCATCCGCAGCACCGATTAATGAAGAGTTTTCGTATGTGCCAAATCGCCCAACCATCAATCCATCATCGAAATAATTCACCCACTGGCTCGCCTGGCCTCCTCCCCACATTTCACCATTATAGCCATAGACAATATTTCTTCCCGAAGCCATCGCGTAATTGCCCGCGTATTGAACGCTATTGCCTATATCAAAGCGTCCATCCTGGGGAAACCAACTGCTGTTGGTGGGGCTCGTACTCGGGCCCGCGCGCCATTGCCAGGAAGTCCCTCCAACTGGAATTCCACCCAGGTGATATCCCGAGTCGGCCTTATTTCCGTCAAAAGCCACCACCATGCCGCCCGCAGTCACTTCCGTCCGCATGGGATAGGCATTCCAAAGCTGCGGATCCGTCGGCGCCAGCGCTGTCGAGGCAAGCAACGCGGGCGATCCCCATACGGGATTATTCTTCGCGTCAAAGCCGGTTAGAGGCTCCGAATAGAAACTCATGCTTATACTGGTGGCCATATTAAAACGAAGCGTGCCATCCTCGTAAATACGGGCGTTGTTGTTAAAGGAATATCCGGTCAGCCGCGCCGGACCACTCGCAGGCAGCTCGAACAAGTCCTCATTTCCGGTGATGGAATTACCCAGAAAACCATATGTATGCCCGTTGGACAATGTGACGACGTTGCTAAATCCGTTGCAATAACCAAAATAGTAGTGCGTGCTGTCATTGGGCAATCCAAATGCCCAATTCTTCGTCATCGTCCAGGACCCGTTCGTTCCCCCGGGCGGCAGCGCATAATTGACGGAATATTCCGTGAACGTATTGAAAACACGCGTGGCATCGGTCAAATCAACCGTCGATCTATACGAGACATCGTTGTAGGCGATCTGCTCGATATAGGTAAGAGTGCCGCCGGTGATGCTAAAATGCAAAATGCGGCCATTGCCCCCGTCTTCAAGCCACAATGTGTTGTCGGGCTGAAACGCAATAAACGCCTCGTTACTGAAACTATTATAGTTGGCCTCCTGGGCGCTAAACTGGAACGTGTTCGTCGTGACGTTGGGACCGTTCGCCGCCATGCCCCCGGGCGTTCCGTAAGTCCAGACAGCCGCGCCTGTCGCATTCGTAAACGCCTTGACCTGCTGGCTGTCCCCGCCATCAGCAACGAGAAGCAGCGAATCGTCCGCCGACACGCCGACTCCCACAGGACCGCTCAGGCCCGTGATTGTCTGGTCCAGAGTCGCCTTCCCATTCGCAAAAGTATAACGCTGCACCACAGGCGTTGAAGCATTGGAAATGACCCAGACGTCACCGTTTGCCGTCGTCGCCAGGCGACCCGGATTTGCCACCGTAAAACTGCCAAGCAAAGTTCCCTGCACCTTGTCAAAAACCCGGACCAGATTGAGGTTCGCGTGGCTGACAAAAAGATCGTTGCCCGACTTCTGCACCGCCAGGCCGCTGGCGGGATTCGCCTGGTTGGCCGTCGGATCGAAATCGACGCAACTGACATATGCCGATGATTGATTCGCCCCGGTCGGCGGATTGGTTCCACCAGGGAACGTATAAAAACTATTATTGCTGTTATTGATCGCGACAACATACGTATTTAATGCATTCATTCCACCGTAGCACTTCGCCCAATAACTCCGCGTGGCATCGGAAGTCACATAATAGATAGCCGAAGATACGTCGGAAAAATTGTAGCCAAAGTTCATCCCGCTCGGCACCTGGGGGCTTCCCACCGGAAATGTATTAAAAGGATTGCTCGCTTCGTTATATCCCACAGTAAAGAAAGAGGTGCTTCCCGATATGGACATATCATGAATCTTTCCAAAGGAATGATAGAGATTCACGCCCGACTGGCTCGCGGACGTATTGCCAATCATCCCCTCCCACACGTACTGCACGTTATGATAAATCAATTTGATCTGATAATTACTTCCCGTCGCCACCGGATTACCGCTATCATCGTTTCCATCCCAAACGCCGTAATTAGTGCCTTGCTGATATTGAACATTATTCCATAGCGTACGGATCAACGCCCCTGTGGAGGTATTGTAGACACCCGCGCTTGTCGTCGCCGCTTGAGGAAGATTAAACGAAAATTGAAGCCGTCCCGAAACATTGGATATCCCGCCAGAAATAGTCAGCGACAGCGTGGGGTGATATGTGCGGTTCGGGTTGCGCGCGGAGGCGAACATATAGTAATTCGCCACGGTCAGAGCTGTCGGACTCAGACGAAAAAAGATGTACCGGGGAGTTGTGAGAGACACCCCCGAGAATGCCGGGTTCGCGTACTGGCTTTGAACGAAACTGGCCAGATTACTTCCCGAATATGTCACATTTTGGTTAATCGGAGTCGACGGGGTGACGAACGCCGTGTCCAGTAGCGTGTTCGCCGTATCGTTGGTCCCCTCGTACCAATCCGTTTGCAGTGGCGCTGAGTTCGTTGTGCTCACCCGGTTCAACCCATAAAGCTGCATGTTGTAATTTTCCGGGCCATTCGGCTGCTCCAGGTAAAACGATATGGTCGCACCCGTCACCTGCTGCCCTGGGGCCAGATAGGGAAGCGGAAACGCCTCGACCAACGACGCGAGAGTCGATCCCCAAAGCCCTCCCACCTCAAAATCGTAAAGATGACCATACGCCCCGTCATTAACCGCCCACTGATCGACCATCCCGTCAGCCGTGTCCCCCTCAATGATTTCGGCCGCCCTTGACGTGCAAACCAGCGAAGCGCAAAGGGCCACCACTCCAAAAAATACAAATAAGGATCGTGTCATAAGAGGTGGTTTTATCGGTAAGGAGGAAGCTAAGAGTTTCGCGAATGCATCTTTACCGTGTGGACCCGTGCCCATATGACTTGCATCTGGATTTCTTGGCATCCCATTATAAGCCTTTTCTAAGCGCCCGCCATGCCATCATAAATGCCAATAATCACAACTATCTACAAGTAAGCCTCTTGCGATTATTATTTGCCTTCAAATACACTGATTTTGTCCGATATCCGATGTCTCAGATCACGACAGATGACAGGATCGGAAACGTTATGTCCAAAAACAGAGCTATCTCCTCGTCTTGCTGACAGTTGCAACAATCATCTCCAGCACGATTTTTGCAGAAAACGGCCGCGAGGCTTTTCCCTAGGCCTTACCGGCTACGGCATCTCGAAAAACGTCCCTTGCTTTTGCCCCGGCCGACTTCGCGACGAGCAAAGGAAACAAAGGGAATTTCCAGGCTATGCGCAGACCCTGCCGGCGAAAAAGCCAAAGGCGCAACTCGTCGCGGTCGCGCACAACTTGCAGCCCTTTTTGATAACTCGATCCTTCATGAACGCGATAAAAATAACTCGCCTCGCGGAAACCGATGACTTGATAATGATTCAGCAGGACCGAAAGCGCCAGATGGATATCAACCATTGAGGTCGGATAAAATATGTGATTCTTGAGCGCCTCGTAACGAAAGACATACCCGCTGCTGCTCCCAAAAAACGAGGACATGAACAACCGCAACCAGCCTTTCTCATCGTTGGCATCCGGCAAGGGCGCCTCTCGCGAATTGGTCCAGCCATGCACAACATTGTTGGCATCGATCACCCTCCCGTTACTGATCGCCATGCCATGCCGGGGATTCTGATCGAGCCACTCGCACGCCCTCTCCAGGTGATTCGGCATCCAAATATCATCGTCGTCCAGCAAGGCGACGTAAGGCGTGCGGAGACCGACCAGCGCCCGTCGAAGATTTTCGCTTTGGGGGACTCTCTCGGATTGCTGCAAAAATTGCGTCTCGTGCGCCGGGTCGTTTCGGCGATGCTCCTCGATCACCTCCCGAACCTCCGCCCGCGCCTCCGGATCGACCGAGCAATCCGAAGCCGTAAGCGCCCAGTTGGTATACGTTTGCTTCATCAAGCCCTCCAACGCCTGCCGAACAAACGCCGTCCGGTTGCAGGTTAGAAGAATAACGGTGATTTTGGGGACCATGGCCTAATGTTCACTCATCGCATCGAAGCGCAACTTAAGAAAACAGAAAATCGGCCTGTTGTCGACGATGGTAATGATTTTCCAGCGCTCCTTAACCACGACGCCTGTCCCCAAAGCAGTATCTTGCCCATGCCTCCAGATAGGCACATTTTTCCCCACAAGGCAAATGTTCTAGGCAATAAGTCTCCACTTTAGCTCTTTAGTGTAACTGCAAATTTCCCTACCTCATTGGGAAAATTATCGAGAGAAAAATCCTTAAAAGCAGCGTTTTACCTCTGAAAAAGAGTGTCTGGAGGCCTCTCCAGCGACCGCTCCCTTACTTCCTCTGGTATGATTGTTTTCCGTGCTGGCACCAACATTGCGAAATGAGAGTCATGCAAAACCAAATCGCACAACTCTTCAGTGACCTCTCCCCTCAAACTCTTGGAATGACGGATCCCATGTCCATCTTGGGTCTATCCCTCGTCGCCCCCGGCATCATCATGTTCGTCATCCTGTTCTTTGGTCGCGAACTCCTGAGGCCCCGCTGGCGTGGTTATTGGGATGCGGTGTAACCCTATGTTAGCCTGCCTTGAACTCCATCGGCGCAGCGAGTCCCTCGGACAGGCACAACCAACCAACTCACTCATGCAATGAGCCTTTCTTTCGCCATCTTCGGAGTTTTATTGCATTTCTTGTTTGGGGCCTTGGCCCCGAGATAAGCTTTTACAGTTTACAGATGTAATTACCGGTGCGATTACATCCGGGATGACATCCCTTCAATCAAGCCGGGGCTGGATCATCTCCGCCATCATTTTCATCCTAAGCGCGTTCACCGTCCTCTCGCCGCTATTGGCCGACGATGACGCCCAGGCAGCGGCCAAAAAAGAAGCCGTCGCCGCGATGCAAGCCTGGCTCGGAGAAATCGATGCCGGCAGCTATGCCAAAAGCTGGAACGACTCGGCCAAGAGCTTCCAGAAAGCAATCACCTCGGATAATTGGGTCACAGCGCTCAACGGAGTCAGGACGCCCCTCGGCAAATCGATCCAAAGACAACTCGCCTCCGCCGCCTGCCAGACAATCGTTCCAAAACCGGGCTCGCTGGCAAAAGGCGACTTCGTCATCGCCCAATTTGATTCGTCCTTTGAAAACATGAAGTATGCGCGCGAAACGGTGACCTTTGAAAAGGAAGCCGACGGCACATGGCGGGCCGCCGGCTATTACATCAAGCCGCAGTAATTGTGGCCCCGGCCGTGAGGCGGTGGCAACGCTTACTGCCACCCGCAGGGCCGGGCGCAGCTTCATCCATTTCCACCCCTCAACGAAGCCTTGCCCTAACTTGAAAAGCCGTCCTATGATGCTTTCTTAGGACACCCCCACATTCAAAATATGAAACTCCTTCTCTCGACGTGCCTTGCACTCCTCCTCGGTTCCACCCTATCCATCCGCGCCGCCGACATGGACGAACGGATCCATAACGCCACGCGAATCCTGGAAAAGAGGCAGGGTTCCGACGATCCCATCCCGCCGGAGATTCTTCAGAATGCCAAGGGCATCGCCATCTGCACCATTCTCAAGGGCGGCATCGGACTTGGTGGCCAGGGTGGCGAAGGCATCGTGTTGATTCGTCATGAGGGTGGCGTCTGGCGCGCCCCCTCCGCGTTCAACATCAGCGGCGCGAGCTTGGGAGCCCAACTCGGTTTCTCCACCATCAACTACATCATCGTACTCAACACCGAACGCGCCATCGGGCAGTTCGTCGGTGATGGCAAAACGAAATGGGACGCCACTGCCACCGGCACCGCAGGCGCTGATACCGGCGTGGAAAGCCAGTCGACCCGCGATCTCGAAAAGCACGACGTCCTGGTTTACCGGGATTCCGGCGGCATTTTTGGCGGCGCAACCTTCGGCGGAAGCTCCATCGAGGTGAAAGACGAGATCAACCAGGAAGCCTACGGCGAACATACCCACGTCCGTGACATCCTCGAAGGCCGGGTCCCCCCGCCTGCAAACGCCCAGAAACTCTACAATCTCCTCGACGGAAAGCGGTAAGCTGTAGCCGCGTTCGTGAGAACGTGGCTGCATGCCGTATAATGGAATTTCACGAATATCAGGTGGGCGAGGCGACACTTTCGCAGAGGTCTCCGAAGGGATTGAAGGTAGCCGGCGCAGGCTCTGCGCCCTGCGCCGCATTTGCAGTCCCGAATAAAGCGATACCCCTTAGGCATCCCGTGGTAGCCGTCGGCCTACCTACACACTCTAGAACGAGATCGACGCAACAGTTAAGCGTCTAACTATCAAGCGTAACTCGCCAGAATTCGGCTTAACCCGGCACTAAGCCGGTAGTCGCATTTCCGGTCACAGCAGTCGCAAATTCGGTCGCATTCCCAGGTTTGCCCCCGCGCTACTTATCTGCGTGATAGGGCTGGTGGGCCTGGTAAAGGGCAAGCCGTTTTTGGGCGTCAGCGATCTGGCTTGTTTTGAGATTGGGCGTTGCCAGAAATTGGTTCTCCCACTTAACGGCATTGTCGAAATCCCCCGCTTCCGCGCAGGCGGCCGCCAACGTGTCCACCAAGTCGGGATTTTTCCATTCTGACAACTCACAGGCCTTCGTCGCATACTCCACCGATTTCTTCCCGTCGCGGAAACCAGCTTGTGGGCATGTTGCCAAAATCCACGCGAGTTGGTTCCAAGCTTGCGGGCTTTTCGGATCGAGCTGGATGACATGATTGAAGTCTGTGATGGCTCCCTCATAGTCGCTCTGCTGAAGGTAGACATGTCCTCGGTCATTACAGGCTTTCGCGAAGCTTGGATCGAGCTGGAGGGTTTGACTGAAGTCTGCGAGGGCCTTCTCGAAATCACCGCGCACAGCGTAGGCGCAGCCTCGGTTGTCGTAGGGTTTCGCGGCTTTTGGATCGAGCTGGATGGATTGACTATAGTCTGCGATGGCATTCTTGGAATCACCGTCCAAGGCATAGGCGAAGCCTCGGTTGTTATAGGCTTCAACGAACTTTGGATCGATTTGGAGGGCTTGACTGAAATCCGTGATGGCCTTCTTGTAATCCCCCTGCTGGCCATAGACGGTGCCGCGAACCATATAGCCTGCCTTATCTTTTGGATTGAGCTGAATGGCTTGGTTGAAATCTGCGAAGGCTTTCTCGGAATCGCCGTGGCGATTGTAGATTTTGCCGCGCCCAAGGTAAGCCATGGCTTGTTTTGGATCGAGCTGGATGGCCTTGTCGCAGTCCGCGAGGCCTTGATCGAAATCCCCTTTTTCGCCATAGGCAGAGCCACGGCTGGAGTAAGCGCCCGCCATTGTTGGATCGAGTTGAATGGCTTCATTGAGATCGGAGATCGCCTTGTCGGCATCGCCCTGCTGGATATAGGCACGGCCCCGGGCGCAGTACGTTTTGGCGTCCTTTGGATCGAAGAGAACGGCTTGAGTGTAGTCTGCAATCGCGTTCTCGCAATTGCGGCATTGAGCCTCGGCGTTGCCTAAGTTATACCAGGCTTTCGCAAAGGTCGAATCGAGGTGAATGGCTTGATTTAAGTCTGCAATCGCCTTATCGAAATCGCCGTGCTGCCCGTAGGCGACACCCCGGTCTATGTAAACTTCCTTGTCTTTGGGATCGAGTTCGAGGGCTCGATTATAATCCACAAGGGCTTTATCGTATTCTCCGTGTTCGTCATAGGTGATGCCTCGATCGCGGTAAGCTGTTTCGTTTTTAGAATCGAATTGAATGGAGCGGTTGCAATCTGCGAGCGCCTGGTCGAAATCTCCCTTCTGGGCGTAGGCGATGCCTCGGCTGTGGTAAGCGTCCATCAAGTTTGGATCGAGCCGGAGGGCTTCATTAATATCAGCGATGGCCTTGTCGGCATCGCCCTGCTGCCCATATGAGCACCCCCGGTCGTAGTAGGCTTTTGCGTCCGTTGGATCGATCTGAAGGGCTTGATTGAAATCTGCGATGGCTTCTTCGTTTTTGCCCTTCGTTTGATAACAAATGCCACGGAGAACGTAGGCCTTCGCAAATTTTGGATCAAGGGAGATAGCTTGATTGAGATCAGAGATGGCTTGATCATCATCATGCTTTTCGTGGTCAGCAAAGCCTCGGTTGTAGGAGGCATTCATGAATTTTGGATCAATCCTGCTTGCCTGATCGTAGTATGAGGTGGCGTTGTCGTCGTCGCCTTTTCCATGGTACTCGTTGCCTAAGTCGAAGTATGCCCTGGCATCACTTGGGTCGAGCTTGATGGACTGCTTAAAGTCCGCGATGGCTTGGTCGGAATTCCCCATTTTATCATAGGCATCGCCACGGTCGAGGTAGGCGTTCGAAAAATTGGGGTCGATTAGAATGGCCTGATTTTCGTCCGAAATGGCCTCCTTGTAATCACCTTTAGCGAAGTAAGCAGACCCCCGGTCGTCGAAGGCTTTTGCTTCATGCGGATCGAGCTGGATGGCTTGGCTATCGTTCGTGATAGCCTTGTCGTAATCACCCGTAAAGTAGTAGGCGATTCCCAGGTTGGTGTAGGCCTCCACGTTTTTGGGATCGAGCTGGATGGCTTGATTGAAGTCCGTGATAGCCCGGTGGTAATGGCCTATAGCGTCGTGGGCGATGCCGCGATTGATGTACGCCTCCACGTTTTTTGGATCAAGCTGGATGGCATTATTAAAATCGGCGATGGCCGTGTTATAATGGCCCTTGTCGCAAGCATAGATCCCTGCGTGAAAGAAAATCCGTGATAACAACCGCGGGTAAATGGGGAGAAGCAGGGAACAGCCCACCACGGCGATCGCGAGACAAAGGAACGCGAATAAAACAAAATAAAGCGTCCTTGCTCCTACGGAAGGTCCGGGGAGAGCCGTCTTCGTCATTATTTTCAGTTTGCTCGTTTAGTTTTCCGTTTCAAGATTACTTGCGTTGATCGGGTTTTACTCCTGCGTTGCCAACCTCTGGGCACACCTCTCGGACAAGGAAATGAAAGTCGCCAACATGGCGCCCGATAAAGACGACATCGCCAAATCAACGACCTACATCGACATCATCGACGGCAAGGAAGGCTCCGGCCTGACGCAGTAGATTCCCGTAGCCGCGCTCGTGGGAGCGTGGCTGCCGCATGGGAGCCATGCTGCTTATAAGTCTCGTTCAGCAGGTCCCATTGGTCCTATTCGTCGTATAAGTCCATCGCCTTTGCGCGTGACCCGCGCCAACTTTTCGGACAGCCTCTAGTCTTTCCGCCGTGGACGATATTGCCTTCAAAATCCCAATGCACCCCGCGCCTGCGTCCGCGCTGGAGTCGCACGCCACCGACCGGAAACGCCGCGTCGCGCTCGCCGCGGGACTCGCCCTGCTCTGGGGAATCTTCACGCTCCTGGCCCAGCTCTCCGGCGCGCTCGATGCCCTTGAGGAACCGCTCCTCGACTGGCGGCTCTCCCTCGATTCGGTTCCCGCTCCGCCGAGCGAGCAGATCGCCCTCATCGCCATCGACAATATCCCGCCCGACCGGCCCTGGCCCTGGTCGCGCCTCGATTACTCCCTCGCCCTGCGCAGCCTCATCGATTACGCGCCCCAGAGCGTCGTCTTCGAGATGAACCTCAACGACCGCGACACCGAGTATACCTCTTTTGACGATACCTTCTCGCATATCGTCCAGCGGGCCAATGCTGTCGTCTTTGCCTCCACGGTCCTGACACCGACGGCAACCACCCCGCTGCCGGACAAACTCGGCTCGCTTTCCTTCCACGGCGGCATGCGCCAGATGCCGCGCTTCGGTTCCGCCATCTGGCCGCTCGACACGTTTGCCGGGGATTCTCCCGTGGGCGTCAACAATGTCGAATCCGAATCCGGCCTGCGCCTGCGACGCCTGCCGCTCGTCTTCATGCTCGACGGAAAAATGATCCCCTCGCTCGTGCTCCAGGCCACGGCGCAATTCCTCGGCGCCGATTTTCCATCGTCCGAGGTGCAGGTCGGACGCGCGATTTTTCTCCGCAGCAAAGACGGCAAGCTCTTGCGCACCATCCCCATCGATGACGAGGGCCGGATGCGCATCCGCTTCCACCAGGGCCCCGTCGCGTCGTGGCAGGCCAGCTTCGATAACATCATGCTCTACGACGACCAGATTCAGCACGGCATCGTCCCGGAACGCGATCTTCGCAAACTGGTCCGGCGGCAGGTCTGGATCGGGCGCACTGATACCGGCCAGCGGGAAATTTTCAAGACCGCCATCGGCCAGCTCAGCCGCGTCGAGATTCAGCTTCAGGCCGAGCGCACCATCCTCAATCAGGATTACGTCCGACCGCTTCCCCCGATGATTCTATCAGCTCTCTACCTGCTCATCGCCATTGGCGGCGCGGCGGCCCTCATCCGGTTCGGCCCCATCCATGCGGCGGCACTGCTCATCGTGCTCGCCTCGTTCTGGTTCGAGTCGTCGATCCTCGCGTTCCGGCTCTACAACGTCATCCTGCCGCTGCCGAGCTTTGCGATGCTGATTCTCGGCACCTACGCCGTGGGAATTCTCGCGTCGTATTGGGACATGGAACCCGACGAAGACGATTCGCTGCAGAAGACCTGAAGATTTTGAGCCAATCTCGCCTTACGGAACCTGCGTTGTCGGCACCGCCTGCACTGGCGCACCATTCGTCAACGCGTTTGGCGCATTTACAGGCGGAGGAGGAGGGGGCATCGGACCGCCATCGTTATCCCCGCCGGGGCGGGCATAAGGAAACATGTTGCCGGGACCGCCGCCACGGAACGAACCGCCCGCACCGGGCAAACCACCCGGAAAGCCATTACCCAGGCCACGCCGATCAAATTGCCCACCCGGGCCTTGAGGTCCGCCTAAACGCGTGCGATTGAAAAACATCTTTTCGCGTTCGCGTTCCATCTGTTGCAATTCCACCTTCTGCTCGGGCGTAAGAATGGCGGCAATCTGGTCGTGGGCCGCCTTGAATATTTGCGAGCCGCGCTCCACCTGCTCCCGCTGCAGCGATTGAATCTTCGCCTGGGCATCGGCTAGGATCGGCTGGATTTTTGCCCTTTGGTCCGGGGTCAAATTCAGCCGTTGCACCAGGTGTGCCATCCAAAGACGCTGGATCTGCTGCGGCTCCTGCTTATGCATGAAACGCGGCCCCAGCCCGAACGTCAGCGCCGATCCTGTGATAACCCCCACCACAAAGATGCCCCCCAGCAGCAGCCACGCTTTAATCGTTCCTGTCATGGAGCGTCGTCCGAAGAAATGGTGGAATCGGTCTGTTGAAGAAATTCGGTGAACGGATTGGTCGTCGTGGTGCTGGCGTCGGCGTTGGTCAACGCGGGCAGGAAACTAACCGCCATGATCAGGCTGGCCAGCATCAAACCACGCACCAGCAAAGTCATGTCCCAGAAACCAGCCCCGACCGCGCTCTCGACCGACTGCGCCGCGCGCCACGCCGCCATCACACGGGTCTCCAGCCCAAAGGCCGGCGCGAAAACCGGATCAGGCCGGGCCTGTCCCGCAGCCCGGAAAAGCCGGTTGAGTTGGTCATCGATGGGATTCATGGCGTCTCCTTCATTAGCAAACTATAGCGGCGGCGCAACTGCGCTCGCACCCGGAAAGCGCGCACCTTGATCAGCGAGCGGTTCCAGCCCGTCAGGCCTGCGATCTCGTCCACATGGCGTCCCTCCAAATACATGAGCCGCATCAGGAGCCGGTCAGCCGGCTTCAGCGTGCACAAGAGCTTGTCGACCAGCTCCTTCGATGCCACATAGTCCGATGCATCGAGGTCTCCCGGCGACGCCGTCAGGTGCTCCACCACGTTTGCCTCGTCCTCGCTCAAATCGGCGAGCCGGACTTCCGGACGCCTCTTTTCATGCCGAATCTGGTTCAGGCACGTATTGACCGCGATCCGCGAAACCCAATGCAGAAATGGTACTTTTCCCGAAAATTGCTTCAAATTGGTCATCACCTTGATGCAGACCTGCTGCACAAGATCCTCCGCGCCTTCCCTAGCGGGAAGATTCGCCTGAACCAGTTTGGCCACGTGTGGATACATATAATGAAATAGCTCGAGGATCGCCTTTTCGTCCCCTTCCCGACCACGCGCCAGGCATTCGGTTACCTCCGCGTCTGTCATATCGAGGCGAGCCTCTTCATAAGTTGTTGACCCCTCGCTCCTTCATTCGGTTACAAAATTGTTCAGCCATACTCTAATCTGCTATGATAAGTCGTCTGATGAAACTTCCCGCCCTCACCTTTGGCAGCCTTCAACTGGCCACGCCTCTCTTATTATCGCCCTTGGCGGGATATACCAATCTCCCTTTTCGCCGCGTCATCCGCGAACTCGGCAGCGTCGGTCTCTGCACCACCGACCTCGTTAACGCCCGTTCGCTCCTGGAAAAGAACCGCAAGGCGCTCAAGCTCATCGAAAGCTCCCCCGAGGACACCCCGCTGGCCGTCCAGCTTTTCGGCTCCGTCCCCGGGGAAATGGCCGAGGCCGCGCGCGTCCTCGAATCTCTCGGCGTCGCGTCGGTCGATGTCAACATGGGCTGTCCCGTGCGCAAAGTCTGCCAGGTCGGCGGCGGCTCCGCGATGATGACCGAACTCGACCGCACCTCGGCGCTCATCCGCGGGATGGTCAACGCCGTCCGCATTCCCGTCACCTGCAAAATGCGGCTCGGCTGGGACGACGACAACCTGACCGCGCCCGACCTCGCCCGCGCGCTGGAGGACAACGGTGTCACCGCAATCATGGTCCATGGCCGCACGCGCCAGCAGGGCTTTGACGGCTCCGTAAACCTGGCCGGCATCCGGCGCGTGGTGGCCGCCGTGAAACGCATTCCCGTCATCGGCAACGGCGACATCACCAGCCCGCAAGCCGCGAAGATGATGATCGATTCAACCGGCTGCGAGGGCGTGAGCATCGGGCGCGGCGCGTTTTACAACCCGTGGATTTTTGCCCACACGATGCACTATCTCGAAACCGGCGAGCTCCTGCCCGACCCGGCCTTCGCCGAGCGGCTCCGCGTCATGAACCGCCATTTCGATTTGATGCTCGAAGTCTTCGGCGAAAGCCTCGGCTGCACCATGTTTCGCAAAGTCGGCCCGTGGTACGCCAAGCGTTTCGGCCCGGCCTCGCTGTTCAACAAAGGCATCGTCCGCGTTTCGACCCGCGCTGATTACGATGCGCTGCTGGAGCGCTACATCGCGTGGCGCGCGCAATTCCTCGACGCCAACGGCGTGCTTCTGGAGCGATATTCTCCCGCGCCGCATGCGCTGAATTTTCGCGATGAAGAAACCGGCGCAATCGACGCGCCCGCCGTCACCCGCCGCGAATCAATCCCCGTTCCCACAGGCCCAAACGAGCTTTGGTAGGCCC
>Ga0302319_10002460_pt1 | contig 39946 bp, 34 predicted proteins | sample Bog_T0_2_FD_203319 | JGI IMG/M metagenome (GOLD analysis project Ga0302319, IMG submission 203319) | Peat permafrost microbial communities from Stordalen Mire near Abisko, Sweden - Bog_T0_2 | ecosystem: Environmental > Terrestrial > Soil > Wetlands > Peat | place: Sweden: Abisko, Stordalen Mire... | reverse complement strand
AAATAAGGCAGCGAAAAAAACGGCCGGCGAACGGTTGTCCGTTCGCCGGCCCATTTTGTTTAGGTCGCGTCTCCGATTGATTTCGGAAAACTGATCCCCGTCTTAAATCGCCGTGCCCAGGCACACATTGAACCAGCCGCGCTCGTCGGTCCAGCTCTCGGTTGCGGCAAATCCCGCCTCCGCCATCATCGCCTCGGCCTGTCCTGGCGCGTATTTGTAGCTGTTCTCTGTGTGGATGGTCTCGCCCTGCGCAAACTCCACCTTCAATTCGAGCGCCGCAACCCAAACCGTCTGCGCCGCTCTGCTCTCCAGGTGCATCTCAATGCGCGACTCCGTCTCGTTCCACACCGCGCGATGCTCAAAGCTGTCGAGAATGAACTCCGCATCCAGTTCTCGGTTCAGCCGCACCAGCAAATTCAAATTGAAGTCCGCTGTCACTCCCGCAAAATCGTCGTAGGCGGCCAGCAGCGTCGCGCGCTCCTTCACCAGATCCACGCCCAGCAGGAATCCATCGCCGGGCCTCAGACTCGCCCGCACCCGGCTCAGAAGCTGCCGCGCCTGCCCTGGATCGAAGTTGCCGATGCTCGATCCGATGTAGAGCAGCAACCGCCGTTCGTGCGACGGCGCAGGCTCAAGGTCGATGCAGCTGTCGCAGGTGCGTCGCGGTCCTCGCAGCCGACGCCGGCTTTGGCTTCGCGCCGAATCCTGCGTGTAGTCGGTAACGCGCGGAGTCACCGTCACTCCGGCGATCTCCCCTTCAATGTTCAGCTTGGCCTGCTCAAGCGCGCTGGCTGAAATATCCAGTGGCTCGTAATCCAGCGTTCCCTGGCGTGCAACCGCGGCCTTCAGCAGCAGTTGCGTTTTGCCCGCCGACCCCGCGCCCAGCTCGCTGATGCGAAGCCGGCCTCCGTCTGCTGCCCGGGCAATGATCGCCCCCGCATTTGCAGCCAGAATCGAACGCTCGGTGCGGGTCAGGTAGTACTCCGGCCGCTCGGTAATCTCGTCGAAGAGCCGCGATCCCGCCCGGTCGTAAAAAAGCCAGGCAGGCAGCCGCTTCGGTTGGGAACCCAGTCCCCTGCGCACTGCCAGGGCGACCTGTTCATCGACTGCCAGCACATCGTTCACTGGCGCAGCCGCAGTCAATCGTTCGATTGATTCAGCAATTTGGGGAAACGCAAAAGTCGTCATCGGATTTGACAGGTTCGCTAGGGGAAGCCAATCCTTGTTATGCCTCTGGTTGGATGCAAGCCAGCCGGTTGAAGGTTACTAAGGTCCGGTTAAAATCGTCTGGTTCCTACTCCGCCAGTCGAATTCCCGAGAACTGCCATCGCGTCTCCGGCGCAAAAAAGTTCCGGTAACTGGCGCGAATATGCGCTGCCGGCGTTACGCACGATCCACCCCGCAGCACCATCTGTCCGCTCATAAACTTGCCGTTGTACTCTCCCAGCGTTCCCGCCAAGGGCTTGAACCCTGGATAGCCAAGATAAGCGCTGGCCGTCCACTCCCAGCAATCGCCAAACTGCTGCGCGAGCCCTTGATTGCTGGCGATTTGCGGCGCGGACGTCGGCATCAACATCTCTGAATCCAATAGGTTTCCTTTCACTGGCAGTCCCGCGGCCGCAGTCTCCCATTCAAACTCCGTGGGCAACCGCTTGCACGCCCACCGCGCATAGGCATCCGCCTCGTAAAAGCTTACGTGGCTCACCGGATGGTTCTCCAACCGTTCCAGCGGAATCTCTCCACGCAGGGTAAAGACGGACCATGCGCCGTTTTCGTTCGTCCAGTAAAGCGGCGCATTCCATCCATTGGACTTGACCGCTTCCCATCCCGCTGAAAGCCACAGCTCTGTCTTGCGGTAGCCCCCGTCGGCAATAAACTCGGCGAACTCACCGCAGGTCACCAGCCGCCGCGAAAGCCGGAACGGCTCAAGCCACACCCGGTGGTTCGGAAGCTCATTGTCAAAGCAGAATCCCTCACCTGAGTGCCCAGCCTCGCACAATCCACCTGCATATTGCTCGTAATCCAATGCCGCTAGCCTCTGCCCTGCAGCTTCCGTTTCAATGCCCCTCGCCCGGTAAACGGGGCGCAGCGGATTGCTGTAAAACCCATGAAGAATATCGGTTAGGAGCAGCTCCTGGTGCTGTTCTTCGTGGTTTACCCCCAGTTCAATGCGGCGCAACGCCTCAGGCTCAGCTTCAGACTCAAGCAGGCGCTCAATTCCCTCGTCCACGTGACATCGATAGCGCAAAACCTCATCCAGAGCGGGCCGCGAAAACGAGCCGCGCAGCCGCTTCTCAGGAAAGATAGAAAACGTTTCGTAATAGGAGTTGAAGAGCCAGTGAAAATCCGGATGAAATGGGAGGTAGCCTTCCAGAAACTCCCGCAGCACAAACGACTCGAAGAACCACGCGGTGTGGGCCATGTGCCACTTGCCGGGAGAAGCTTCGGGCAGCGACTGCACCATCATGTCCTCGGCGGTTAGATCCGCGCATAGCGCCGTGCTCCGCTTCCGCACCCCGCTAAACCTCTTGCTTAAATCCACTTGCGCTGTCTCCTGTGCCTGTGTCGCCATGGCCGTTCTCATCTGGTCCCTCCCATGCTGGAACGAGTCTACTTCGAAATTTGTGCATTCCCTATAGTCGATACGGTACTTTTGTCGCTGAATTAATTGTGCGAGGCCTAGCCACCGCCGCAAAATGGTGCTGTAATCTTTGGTTGCAATTCTGTTGCATGGGACGAAGCCGCAAATCGATTGCCCCTTTGATGTCCCAGGGGAACTTGATGTCCATGTTCGATGATTCTCGATGTTTATCGGGTGTAGGATTTTTGGGAGTTGTTGCTGTACTGGTTCTCTCGGGCGCACCCTCTGCCCCCGCACAAGCTCCTTCGGTAACCCAAGCCGCATCCTCAGTGCAATCAACCGTTCCCGGTTCTGCCGAGCCCTCCGCGGTTCCTGCAAATCCCAGTTCAGTTTCGGTAATTCGGGCAGACCCGCCAACTCCTGAGCAGGTTGGAGATTCGCTTTCCATGCACCGCCGCTATCAGGAAGCGATCGAGGCCTACTCCAGGTCGCCCAGGCTCTCACCCGCCATCTGGAACAAGATGGGCATCGCCTACCAGATGATGTTCAATGCGAAGGATGCGGCCCGTTGCTACAACCAATCGCTCAAGCTCAATCCGCGCAACTCGCAGGTTATCAATAATCTGGCGACCGTTTACGATTCGGAAAAGAACTTCCGGGCAGGTGAGCGCTACTACCGCAAAGCTCTCCGGCTCGATCCGAACTCCGCCCTAATCCTCCGCAATCTCGGTTCCAACCTCTTGTCCCAGCACAAATTCAAAAAGGGAGACGAAGTGTACCGCCAGGCTGTGGCGATCGATCCTCGGATCTTCGATCAGCACTCGGGCATCAGCGTCCAGAACCCGGCTTCGGTCGAGGATCGTGGAGTGCTGCACTTCTACATGGCAAAAGGATGTGTGATTGGCGGAAACCCCGTGTGCGCCATTCAGAACCTGCGCATGGCTCTCAACGAGGGGTACACCAGCGCCAAGAAAGTTGCCGACGACCAAAGCTTTGCAAGCCTCCGCGACCTGCCCGACTTCAAGCAGATGATCGCCTCCGAGAGTGAGCACCAATAGAGGTGAGCGCGTTCGTGCGCCTTATGTTTCTCAATGTGCGGCAGAAAGGTCGGCTCATTCGCGGCCGGAGCTAGAGGCTAGGAGCTAGCAGCGAGAAGCTGTCTCTACGCCTTTCCGATCACTCTGGCCAGCATTTCGCCGATATCTGCCGGTGAGCCCACCACGTGGATTCCCGCCTCGGTCATGGCCTTCATCTTGTCGGCGGCCGTGCCCTGTCCGCCGCTGATGATGGCGCCGGCGTGGCCCATGCGGCGTCCTGGAGGCGCGGTCTGTCCGGCGATAAAGCCCACCACCGGCTTCTTCACGTGCTGCTTCACGAACTCTGCCGCAGCCTCTTCTGCTGAGCCGCCGATTTCGCCGATCATAATGATCGCTTCAGTCTCCGGATCCTCGTTGAACAAGCGCAACGCATCGATGTGCGTGGTCCCGATAATGGGATCGCCGCCAATACCGATCGCCGTTGACTGGCCAATGCCGCGCTGCGTCAACTGGTGCACCGCTTCATACGTCAGCGTGCCCGAGCGCGAAACAATCCCGATCGAGCCTTCCTTGTGGATGCGCCCCGGCATGATGCCGATCTTGGCTTTGCCAGGCGAGATGACGCCAGGGCAGTTCGGTCCCACCAGCCGCGACTTTGAGGTCTTCAGCTTTGCCCACACCTTCACCATATCCAGCGTGGGTATGCCCTCGGTGATGCAGACGATCAGCGGAATGCCCGCGTCTTCCGCTTCCAGAATTGCGTCTGCGGCAAATGGCGGCGGAACAAAGATCATGGTCGCGTTGGCGCCGGTCTCATTCACCGCGTCGGTCACCGTGTTGAATACCGGCCAGCCCTCGTGCGTGGTTCCGCCCTTGCCAGGCGTCACTCCGCCCACCACCTTTGTGCCGTACTCGGCGCAGCCCTTGGCGTGGAACGTGCCTTCTTTGCCGGTCAATCCTTGAACGATCAAACGCGTGTTGTTATCTACCAGAACAGCCATCGGTAAATCAGCTCCTAGCTTCTAGCCTCTAGCTCCTAGCTCTTAAAAGATTGGATGAATGCTCCGAGCATCTTTGAAGTCTCGGTACCTATGGACTCAGCCCTGTTTCCCAGCGCCTCATCACCAATCTTCAATCGCTTCGCAAGTAAAAGCTGTGTTTGAACTTCGTAAGTCGAACCTTGCGCCTGCTTTTCTCTCCAAACAGCGGTACTTAGCTAGCAGCTAGAAGCTGCCTTCACCACTAGCTCCGCCGCTTCTTTCATGGTTGCTCCAACCAGAAAGTTCAGCCCCGAATCCTTCAGAATCTGACGGCCCTCTTCCACGTTGGTTCCCTCAAGCCGCAGAACGATGGGCACCTTCACGTTGAGTTTGCGGGCTGCGGCCACAACGCCGGTCGCCAGCCGGTCCACGCGCAGAATGCCGCCAAAAATGTTGATGAAGATGGCCTTCACATTCGCGTCTGAAAGCAGAATTTCGAATGCGTGCTCAATCTGCTCCTGCGTTGCGCCGCCGCCAACGTCAAGAAAGTTGGCCGGGCTTCCGCCCGCGTACTGGATGATGTCCATCGTGGCCATCGCCAGGCCGGCTCCGTTCACCATGCAGGCAATTGAGCCGTCCAACTTGATGTAGTTGAGCGAGTACTTGCTGGCTTCCACTTCCAGCGGATCCTCTTCGGCCACGTCGCGCAGCGCTTTGATGTCGGCGTGGCGAAACAGCGCGTTGTCGTCAAAATTGATCTTGGCATCGAGCGCGAACAGCTTGTCGTCCTTGGTGGTGATGAAAGGATTGATCTCCACCAGTGAAGCATCGGTATCGATAAATGCTTTGTACAGACTCTGAAAGAAAGCCACGGCCTGGTTGATCTGCGTGTTCTTTAGCCCCAGCGCAAAGGCCAGCTTGCGCCCTTGCCATGCGCCAAAGCCCACCGCCGGGTCAATCGTCTCTTTGTAGATTGCCTCTGGCGTCTTTGCGGCAACCTCTTCAATCTCCATGCCGCCGGCCTGCGAGGCCATAAACACCAGCTTGCCCGTGGCGCGGTCAAGCACAATGCCCAGGTAAAGCTCGCGATCGATTGCCGCGGTCTCTTCAATCAGCAACCGCTGTACCTTCTGGCCCTGCGGGCCGGTCTGGTGCGTAATCAGCTGCATTCCGAGAATGTTTTTCACGTGCAGCTCGGCTTCTTCGCGAGTGCGGGCCACCTTTACGCCGCCGCCCTTGCCGCGGCCGCCCGCGTGGATCTGCGCCTTCACAACCACGCCCGTTGCGCCCTCGGCAAACAGCTTGCGCGCTGCTGCTGAAGCTTCTTCCGGCGTATTGGCCACTTCGCCCCTGGGGACGGCAACGCCGTACTTCGCCAGGATTTCCTTTGCCTGATACTCGTGGATTTTCATGTGTGTAGGAACCGCCCAGTCCGCTGCTGTTTGGGGGATTCGGGACCGGGGGCCGGGCTTCTAGTCCAGGCCAGCGAGACCGTTTCAGCGGTAATGAAATCTTATCTTGCGCCACGTTCGAGCCGCAAACCCCGGCGCCATTCCCCCGCGCGCCATTACCATTATGGACATGGGTATTGTGAAAGAACTGCTGAAACCGATGGCCGAAGACGGCGCTGCCATGACCCGCCAGCAGGCGGCGGCGGCGCTTGAAGAGATTCTTGCCGGACAAGCGCCGGAGGTTGAGACCGCGGCGCTGGTGGCCGTTATGGCCACGCGCGGCGAACAGGCCCCAGAGCTGGCCGGCTTTGTCGATGTCATGCGCGCGCGCGTTACGTCCGTGCCGTTGACCCAGGAAGAGCGCGCCACGCTGGTGGACGTGGTGGGCACCGGCGGCGGCGGTCCGCTCACCTTCAACATCTCGTCGGGAGCGGCGCTGGTTGCCGCCGCTGCGGGAGCCAAAGTGGCCAAGCACGGCAATCGCGCTGTCACCTCGCGCTGCGGCGCGGCAGACGTGCTTGAAGCTCTCGGCGTGCCCATCGATCTGAACCCGGAACTGGCCGTCGAATGCCTGCGCGACACAGGATTCATGTTTCTGTTTGCGCCGCTCTACCATCCCGCCATGCGCGTGGTCGGGCCGCTGCGCCGCAGCCTGGGTTTCAGAACCATCTTCAATCTCTGCGGCCCGCTCACCAATCCAGCCGGTGCGCGCGCTCAGGTCATCGGCGTGCTCGCGCCCAGCAAGGTGCTGCTGGTTGGCCGCACCCTGGTGGAGCTTGGCGCAAGCCGCGCCTATGTTGTGCATGGCACTGACGGCATCGACGAGCTGACCACCACAGGTGAGTCCGTGGTGGCGCGTGTTGAGGAGACCGAAACAGGCGAGCTCAAGCTCAGGGCTGCGCGCGTTACGCCAGAAATGGCCGGATTGCCGCGCACCACCCTCGATCGATTCGTCGGCGGCGACGTGGCCACAAACGCCGCAATGCTCTACGACGTGCTCACCGGCATCAAAGGCGAGCGCCGCGACATTGTGCTGCTCAATGCTGCGGCGGGGTTGGTTGCCGCCGGCATGGCCGTGGATTTGAAGCAGGGTGTCGAGATGGGAGCAGAAGCCATTGACTCAGGCCAGGCTGCCGTCACCCTTGAAAAGCTGCGCCAGTTCGGCGCAAAACACAGCGCGCAAAAGGTGAATTGAGGATGGCGGAGTCGCTTGCAGGCTTCACACGAGAGTGCAAGAAGCGTCAGGGCACGAGTTCACTCGTGCCGCAAGATGTCAGTAAAATCGCGGGCTTTTAGCCCCTGCGCATTTACAGCAGTCCCGATTCCCCAGCAATGCGCCGCGACAGCACCCAGGAAGCTAGCGAGATAGCCAGCGCCAATCCCACCCAGCCGAGCGGCGCAAGCGTCTGCTCCAGTCCAACGGGAAGATGCACCGGCGCGGCTGCTGCCGCATGGTATGCGGAAACAGCCTCGCGCACCAGCTCCACTCCGCCCCATCCAAACACCCCTGCGGCTAGCACAAACCCCGGAATCGCCCGCTTCCACGGGAACCGGATGGGCGCGGGAGCGCGAGCCTCGTCCTCCACGCGTTCCATCACCGAAGCCAGAAAACCCGACGACGGAATCAGATCTTCTTCCGTCGAAAGAATCCGGTCGAGCGTACTCATTCCGTTCTTTTTCGCGTTTTCAATCGGATGGTTCATCGTCAGGCCTCCTCTCTTTGGTTCAACTTGGCCAGCGTGCGGCTCGCGTCTTGCTGGTTTAGATGCGGGAATCGGCTTTTAAGCAGTGCCCGCGCCCGCGCCAGTCTGGCTTTCACGGTGCCTTCGGGCAGATGCATGGTCCTGGCCGTTGCCGCAACGTCCATCTCATGAAAGTAGAACAAAACAACTGCTTCGCGATAGCGCTGCGGCAGCGCCAGCACCGCCCGCCGCACTTCGTCGTTGCGCCCCTGCTCCCGCAGCCCATCCAGTTGGCTTGCCGGCGCTGATGGTTCGGCAGCCTCTTCTAGCGGCACGTTGACGGTGGGAAAGCGCTTCAACTCGTTCCGATAAACATTCGCCGCCAGCGCAAACAGCCACGTTGAAAAGCTCGACTCGCGCCGCCATTGCGCCAGATTGCGCCATGCGCGCAGAAAAGCCTCCTGTGCCATCTCTTCCGCGCGGCTGCGGTCACGGCAGTAGCGCCACGCCATGTTCACCAGCGGCCCCTGCCAGCGGGCGACGATCTCCGCAAAGGCCTGCGTATCGCCTGCCAGCACGCGGTCCGCGCAGGCCGTGTCTTCCGTCGCGGATTTTGGCGTGGTCATCAATATCGAGCCTTCCCAATCGGGTGTGACAGCCACACCGCCAATACGGTTGCATTATCTTGCTCGGGTGCATTTTCTCGCGGCCGCATCTCTCCAACAAAATGCAACCGGACGTGCAACTCCGCTGTCACACCGTTTGCAATGGGGAGAAAACCCCCGGCAAAAGGATAAGGAGGATTGTATGGGAGATATAGGACCTGTGGGCGTGTGGGTGTTCTTGTCCATCGGTGCGGTGGCGTTGTTTGGTGTATTTCTTCCCGTAGTCACGTGGATCGATAGCCAGCGCAAGGAGCGCGAGGCCTTCTATCAGGCCGAGACTTTCCGGCGGCTTGCCGAATCGTCTGGCGAGGGCGCAAAGGCCGCCATCGAGTTGATGCGCGAGCAGACGCGGCAGAAGCGCCTGAAACAACGCGAAGGAATGAAGATCAGCGGCCTCATCAATATCGGTCTCGGCGCAGGACTTTGCATCTTCCTTCGTGTCCTTACCGGGCCGGGCGGGCCGTGGCTCAGCGGGCTGATTCCAGGGTTCATCGGCGTCGCCCTGCTCACCTACGTCCTCTTTTTCGCCGCGCCTGTCGATAAGGCGTAGCCTAGCCGGTATCCTGTGCGATCCAGGACTATCGCATTTGGAGTCGGGATCAAGACGGGTTTTTGAAACATGCTGTAGAACTGCAGGCATTCCATCCAACTTATCGTTGGTTTTGCAACTTAGGTTCATAAGTGCACCTAAGTTAGTTCAACTTACTCGGCGGTATTCGATTTCTGCACCAACCTAAGTGAAATCCACAGATTTACCTGATTTTTACACTTGCTTCCACAGATTGAACGGGCCTAAGCTCCTCTCCAGTTGATGAGCTTGTAGGGAAATTGGAAGCGCGGTTCCCAACTGAAAGTACGATGCAGGAATGCAGTTGAAGCAGGATGTAAGTCGGTCGGCTTGCCGGCGGACGGAGTCCTGAAAGAGATTGAGAGAATGCATCCAGAGTCGGACGGGAATGTGCGAAGCCCGCTTGGATACGAAGATTCATCCGCAGCCTAGCTGAAGATGCAAAGTTCGAGAAGACCGGGAGTCATCATCGATCCAGCCGCAGATGCAGGATCCAGGGAAACCTGAAGACGCAGGGGCGGCGAAGCCGGAAGGTGCGAGCACCGAGGCAACTCGGTATCCATCAGCCGGCGCCAAAGGAGAGGGGCACCGGGGCAACCCGGAAACTCAATCCCGAGGCCAAACCGGAGGATGAAGCGTGCGGGGAAACTCGCAGCCTCATCGGGAGGCGTACCCCGGAGAGCAGAGTTCGAGGGCAACCGAGAACTCAAGCAACGGAGACGCCGAAGGACGGGAGATTCGGGGCAACTCGAAGGCCCGCCGCCGGTACATCCCGAAGGTGAGGAATGCGGGGAAACCTGCAATCCCCATCGAGAGGAGCTGCCAGGAAGAGCGCAGCAGCGGGGTGACCCGCAAACTGCAGCGCCAGCGGCGCCAAAGGATGCGCGAGTCGGGGCAACCCGAGACGGCATCGCGGGAACGGGTTCTGTGCGCACAACCAGGGTAACTTGGGAGCTGCACAGGGCCTGAACGGGTAGATGATCGATCCAGTTTTCCCTCAGGTCCACCCTATCGAAGATGCCAGAGACTCCGGTCTCTGGCGTTTTCGTTTTTGCAGGCATCCAGAATGACGCTCTAATCCCTCCCGGCAGAGGTTCGCTCACCACGGCGTAAACTACCCGTGGAGGAGTTCTTCCAATGATCATGGGATTTTCGCGGAGGGCCGGAATATTTGCAATTCTTGCCGCGCTCTGTTTTGCAACCGTAACGATTCGCGCGAATGGTCAGTTTGGCGCACCTGCAGACACCAGTGCGTTCACAATACCTCACGATCAGTTGATGCAGCCGGAGGAGTTGAACCGTCTCCTGCACGGGGGTGGCGCCAAGCCCCTGGTGTTGCAAGTTGGTTCGCGCATGTTGTTCGAGCAGGCGCACATTCCGGGGGCCGAGTATGCTGGGCCGGGCTCTCAGGATGCCGGACTCGATCAGCTCAAGAGCAGGGTTGCGCCGCTGCCGCGCAATACTTTCATCGTTCTCTATTGCGGCTGCTGCCCGTGGGGCCGCTGCCCGAACATTGCGCCGGCGTTCAATCTGTTGCATGGCTTGCGATTTACCCGCGTGAAGGTCCTCTATATGGCCGAGAACTTCGGGACCGACTGGGCGGCGAAGGGGTATCCGGTTGAACGGAGCAGGTAGTGGCTTTCTGCAGCATTTTAGGAATGGGCAGCGACTTCTTCGAGAGGCAAGAGACAGCATATCCTCAAAGATGAACCGGCTTGAGCGCGTGCTTTCAGTCTTCACTCGTTCTCAAGATGCGATAGACTCGGCGGCTGCGTCGAGCGCTTTCACGCTGCGAGTGCAACGCCAACTTCGGGGCCGCAGAATCCGGGTTATGGTATTGCTGATTGCGGGCTGCCTGCCGGCGGCGGCCTTCGCCGCCAGTATGCACATTGCGAAATCCCTCATCGACAAGCCAGCACCGGAGATTGCACGTAAAGATCTCGCCGGCTCTGAACTCGATCTCAGAGGCCTGCGGGGAAAGGTAGTGCTGCTCAATTTCTGGGCCACGTGGTGCGCGCCTTGCCAACTAGAGATGCCGGTGTTTGCCGATTGGCAACGGCGTTATGGGCCGGGCCTCCAAGTTGTGGGAATCTCGATGGACGACGACGCAGCGCCGGTGCGCAATCTGATTGCGAGGATGAAAGTGAACTATCCCGTCGCCATGGGCGATGCGACGCTGGGAGAGCGCTACGGCGGCGTTCTCGGATTGCCCTTGACGTATTTGATCGACAAGCGAGGAACAGTGCGCGCGCGGTTTCAAGGGGAGACGGATTTAAAGGTGATCGAAAAGCAACTCAAGGTGATGCTGGCGCAGTGATAGCTTGCGGATATGGGCAGCACCCGATTCGTTCGATGTTGGCGGATCTTTCTGAGCGGCCTTTCCTGCAGAGAGGTAGAGCCGCTCAAAGTTTCTGCCTTCTTGACGACAAATCCGAAAATGTCTTAGCTACGACTTACTGGGCTGGTTCGGCTGCCTGTCCCTTCGACATGTTTCGAATATAGATAACCAGATTCCACACCGTGCTGTTGCTTGCGCGTCCGGCTGCTTCAGGCGGCATCTTCTCTTTGCCGTTGCGAATGGCCGCGAACAGATCGCCATCCATTTTCCCGGCCAGCGACTTCGGCTCTGTGAAGTTCGGCATCGGCACGCCCAGGCTCTTGGCGATGTCTGTTTTGCCGTCGCCATTCTCTGCGTGGCACAGTGCGCAGTCGATTTTGTAAATGCTTTTTGCTCTTGCCTGGGATTCCGGAGTGGGCGTTACTGGATTTGTAGATTTTGCCGCTGGTGTATCTTCGGGCGCGGTTCCGGTGTCTTGCGGTCTGGAGCCTTGGGTCGGAGCAGCAGCAAGTGCGAGCAAGGCCGCGGCGGAAAGCAGCAGAAATGGTTTCAACATAATCGTTCTCCTTTAAACAGATGTCGAATAAAGGCATCTTGTTACGTTGATCGGAATTCTGGCGGGAATTATAGGCCTAATCGATTGCAGTGAACAGCCTCGTGCATCACACCATTTAATTGCGGTAACGGAGTTGTGTACACCGGCGGGTCAAAGCGGGAATTGTACGGAAAATCACCGAAGCCAAACAGGCGTCTGTTCTTTAGCAGGCAGTGAGACTAGCCGACCGGCGGAGGGCGAGCGATCGGCGGGTCTCGTTGCGCCCTAGTGAATGGCGGTAGAGCTTGATCCGGCGCCCGGCCTATTCTTGTTCAGCAGGAATGCGAGTCCGATCAAGATCAATGACATCCACGAAAGCTCCATGTAGACATCTTGATAGCCCTGTGCCAATGCCTGCCGGTTGAGCTGGGAGTAGATATTGCCCAGAGCCATGGCCATGCCGTTGGAGCTACCAAAGTGGTTCCCGAAAAAGCCCGACAGGGCTTGGGATTGCTGCTGAAAAGCGATGGAACCCGCCTGCATACTGGTCTGAAGATGCTGCTGGTGCCACTCAGACCGATTGGTGACCTGCGCATTGGTTACCGCGATCAATATGCTGCCGCCAATATTTCGTGCAAAGTTGATGAGCCCCGACACCTGGTTGCTTTGCTCGCGCGGCAGGCCTACATAGGCCGCCGTGGTAATGGAGATAAAACAGAAGGGCAAGGGAAGCATTTGAACCACGCGCAGCCACGAAGCCGCGGGGAAGGACATGTCGAGAGTGGTGACCATGGCGGCGTAACGGAATGTGATGACAAACATGCTGAAGCCGATGACTGTGAGCGTACGCGCTGAGAACTTGCCTGTGGCTATGCCGGCCAGCGGCATTACCACCAGCAGCGCCATACCGCCAGCGGTCAGCGCCATGCCGGCGTTGGTGGCTGTCCAGCCCAGCAGTTGCTGCATGAACTGCGGCTGCAGCACGGTGTTTGCGTTCAGCACGCCGCCCACCAATGCCATCAGGAAGCAGCAGATGGCGAAGTTCTTGTAGCGGAAAAGCTTGAGATTCATTAAGGGATTTTTCTGGTTCCACTCCCACGCAACCAGCCCGATAATTCCGGCCACGAAGAGGAATGCAAAGAACCGAATGAAGCCGGAGGAGAACCAATCGTTTTCCTCGCCCTTGTCGAGCATGATCTGCAAGCCGCCCATGGAGACGGTGAGAAGCCCGAGGCCAAGGTAATCCATGTGCCGCAGACGTGAGCGGTCGGGCTTGATCCACGGTGGATCGTCTACCAGCCGCGTGACCAGAATGAAGGCCAGAATGCCCACCGGAATGTTGATGAAGAAAATCCACCGCCAGGAGAAGTTGTCGGTAATCCAGCCGCCCAGAGTGGGGCCGATGGAGGGCGCCAATACGGTCACCAATCCATAAATCGAGAACGCCTGTCCGCGCTTTTGCGGCTCAAACGAGTCGGCCATGATGGCCTGAGCCATGGGCTGCATGCCGCCGCCGCCGAAGCCCTGGATAACGCGGAAGACCAGCAGCATGGGCAGGCTGGGCGCAGCGCCGCACAAAAAGCTGGACACGGTAAAAACAACGATACAGAGAACAAAAAAGTTGCGCCGTCCCATGAGACTTGAGGCCCAACCGCCCAGCGGCAGCACGATGGCGTTGGCCACCAGGTAGCTGGTCAGCACCCAGGTGCCCTCATCGGTGCTGGCGCCCAGGGTTCCGGCGATATGCGGAAGCGCGACGTTGGCGATGGATGTGTCGAGCACTTCCATGAACGCAGCCAAAGCCACCGTCATGGCAATCAGCCACGGATTCACTCTCGGCTTCCACGCCGATTGGTCCGCGACATTCGGGTTTTGAGCGGTCTTGGCCGTGGCCGGCGATGCGGTCTGCAACTCTGGCAACAGTCTTCTCCTGTGCTTCGATTTCGATCGTTGGCCGGCTTGGGAGACAGCGGCGCTAGGGAGTGCTTGTCCCGGTGCCTTTCGGTTTCAGGCTTGCCTGCTGCAATGCCAGCTTTTTCTTAGATTCGGATGCCCGGCGTCAGGGTTCATCGATTCGCAAGTTGCGCGGCAGCGGGTGCGGCGGGGTTTCGCCAGCCGATGAGAGCAATTCCTAGACCTAAAGCCTGCATGGCCACAATAAAACCCACGCACGCCGGCCATCCGCCAAGCGCCCAAAAGACTCCCGGCAAGATTCCCGCGGCCGCGCCGCCCATGTAATAGCAGGTGATGTAGAGCCCGGCGGCGGTTACGCGCGCTCCCGCCGGCGCGGCTACGCGCAGATGACTGCTGGATGCGGTTTGGGCGACAAAGACTCCCGAAGACAGCAGCGCCAGCCCGACGATTACCCATGGCAGCGACATGACCAGAGTAAGCAGCACGCCGGCCATGGAGCAGAGAATGGCACCGGAGATTCCAGCGCGAAGGCCGACGCGCGTAATCAAATAGCCGGCTGCCGGCGTAACCACCAGCCCGATGAGATACACGAAGAACAGCGAGCTCAGCGCCGTAGTGGAGAGCGAAAACGGAGCGGCGCTCAAGTGGAATGTGATCCACGTGAAGACGCCGACGAGCGAGAACAGCACGTTAAAACCGACAGCGAAGGTGGCAACTAGGCGGCGATTGCGAAACAGTTCCTGCACCTGATAAACAAAGCCTATCTCTGACTCTTTGTTCGCAGGAGGAGCAACGCGGCGTTGGCCTTTGGGCAGCCATGCGGCCACCGCCGCTGCGCCGGCAAACGACGCCAGGCCGAGCGCAAGAAAGCTGATGCGCCAACTGTACCGGTCCGCGAGGATGCCGCTGGAAACCCGCCCGATAAAGCCGCCCAGCGCCGTGCCGCTCACATAGAAGCTCATGATGAGCGCGACCTTCTCTGGCGGCCACTCTTCGCCGATGTAAGTGATGACCACAGCGATAATGCCGGGAACGGTGACTCCCTGCAGAAAACGCCAGAAGATGAGCTGGCCGAGTGTTTGAGAGGTTGCGGCAAGCAGCGTTGGCACGCTGACCCCGAGGAGCGAAATCAGAATGACGCGCTTGCGTGGCAGGCGTTCGGCGAGCGCGCCAAACACGGGCGCAGACACGGCCACACCGAGCGTGGCTGCCGAAACCGTCATGCCGACGCCTGTTTTGGATGCATGAAACAGCCGCGCCAAAAGCGGCAGCAGCGGCTGCGTGCAGTAAAGCTCAAGAAAGGCGCATACGCCGCACAGCGTAACGGCGGCCGCTGCCAGCACACCCGGTTGCGGATTGCCCGATTGGCCAGATTGTGAAGTTCGATCCAATCTTAAGGATAGCTCCTTGCGGCGCGCCGCGATGCGTCCGCTGTCACGCCGTTATAGCCTAAAGACATGCAGGAACTTCCCCAAAAGCAGCCGAGGCGAGGCATGGAGGCGTTCGCCTACAGCGACTTCAGGCGCTTTCAACTTGCACGCGTCGTGGCCGTGCTTGGATACGCGGCGCAGTCGGTCGCCGTGGCCTGGCAGGTTTATGCAATTACGCATCGGGCCATCGATCTGGGCTACACAGGACTGGCGCAGTTTCTGCCCGGCCTGCTGTTTTTGCTGCCTGCCGGCCACGTGGCCGATCGCTTTGATCGTCGCCGCATCATTCTGGTTTGCTATGTGATTCAGGCGGTGTGCACCTTGGTGCTGCTCATGATCGCCCGCGCGGGCCTGCAGCACGTTTATCCCATCTATCTGGTGCTGTTCTTCATCGGCTCGGCGCGAACATTTTCAGGGCCGGCCAACTCGGCGCTCATTCCGCAGCTTGTTCCCGAGCAGCATTTTGTAAACGCCGTTACCTGGGGCACGACGACATTTCAGTTCGCCACCATCATCGGCCCGGCGTTGGGCGGCGTGCTGTTTACCTTGCCTGTTGCGCGTTTTGCGCTCGGCGGCAGGCTGCAAGGCGCGGGTCTCGTCTATCTGTTTACGCTGGCCACGCTGGTGTGGGCGCTGCTGCTCATCGCCAGCATGCACACGCGCACCGGGCGCATGGAGCATCGGGCTTTGTCGCTCAAAGTGGTATTGGCAGGCTTTCAGTACATGGGCCGTTCGCCGCTCTTGTTGGGGGCCAGCTCGATGGATTTATTTGCCGTGCTGCTGGGCGGAGCGGTCGCTCTCACTCCCATCTTCGCAAACGACATTCTGCATACCGGCCCACGCGGACTGGGCCTGCTGCGCGCCGCTCCCGGCGCGGGCGCTGTGGTCATGTCGCTGCTGCTGGCGCGGTTTCCATTCCGCCGCCGCGCGGGTTTGCGGTTGTTTGTGTGCGTAGCGGCGTTTGGCGCAGCTACCATCGTCTTTGGCTACTCGCGCAGCCTGGGGCTCTCGCTGGCCGCCCTGTTTGTTGCCGGAGCGGCAGACTCGGTCAGCGTAATTATCCGCGGTTCGCTGTTGCAGTTGGCCACGCCGCCAGAGATGCGCGGCCGGGTGAGCGCGGTCAACTCGCTGTTCATCGGCGCGTCAAACGAACTGGGAGAGTTTGAGAGCGGACTTACCGCGCAATGGTGGGGCGCAGTGCGAGCCACGGTGTATGGAGGCATTGGCGCCATCGCCATTGCGGGTATCTGGTCGGCGGCCTTCCCCAGCCTGCGCCGCGCCAACGAGCTCACCGCCGAGGAGCTGCGCGCCACGGTCCGCGAGGAGCGCGAGTAGCAGGCCCCCGGCGTTTTCCGCGTTCCCAATCCCAGATGTGTAGAATAGTGCCGGTCGGAAGTGGTGGCTATTCATCGAATTCTGGCGTGCCCACGCAGACGTAAACTTGGCATTGGGGGATCGTTTGAAGACTTGGCAGAAGATTGCGCTCATCACTCTGATTACGCTTGCTATCGGCGGCATTTACCTGTTCTTTGTGTGGAAGCAGCGCCAGAATCCGGGCGTGGTGAACCGCGATCAGGACACTGAAAGCACCAACATGGATGACTACGTGGTGATGCGCACGCTTTCGCCGCACTACTTTGAGGACTTGCACAAGCTGGTGAACACGACCGTGTGGATGAAGAACGGCTACACCATGGCTTACTTTCCCTATGCGGGCGGGCGCATCGTGTTTGCGCATCCGGCGGGCGTGGTTCCTGCCGCGCAGCGGCTTGAGATCAAGAAGGTGATCAAGTCGGCCGTGCCGGCGGCGGTGGACGACGGAATCTCGCACGGCAACCAGCAGGTGTTTGCGATTTTTGCGCTGCCCGATGGTCCGAACCTCTACGCAGTGGCCCTCGGCTCTATCGAGGGTTCGGAAGAAAGCTACTACTGCGACATTCTGTTCTTCTACGACGACCCGCACGGCATCTACGATCGCTGGCCCAAGGATGTTTGGGCGGCCATCGACGCGCATCAGGTGAAGACGGGCATGAGCGAGCTCGAAACGCGCATGGCTATTGGGCAAAAGATGCAGGCGAGCAGCGAGGAGCAGGGCAATCGCACCGTCAACTTCGACCAGGCCGGCAAGCACTGGAGCGTGACGTATGTGAACGACCACGCCACTGAGATAAAGCAGGAGTAGATTGCAGTTTCGCAATCGGCGGTGCAAAGTCCGCTGAAAACACGAAGGCCCGCGCGAGGCGGGCCTTCTGCAGTTCCGGGGAAAGGTGCAATCGTTATTTTTGCGCTGTCTGAACGTTGGCTTGCGTTGTTGCAGCCGGTGGATTCACCTTTGCGTTCAGATAGTCGGTCAAGTCGTCGATGTCCTGCTCGGTACCGGCCATGGGCGGCATAAAGCGGCGGTAGGTCATGTCGGGCTTGTAGTCGTGCAGCATGGTGACGAAGCTTTCGATGTTGGCGCGGTCGCGTCCGGCCATCAACTGGCGCATGGGGCGGTAGCCGTCCATTGTATGGCAGGAGCTGCATTCGCCGCGGAAGATGGCCTCGCCGCGCGAGTAGCTCGAAGCCGATCCGTTCCACACCCAGTTGGAGTGAGCCAGGTAGCCTTCATGGTTGATGCGGTTCACATACGGAACGCGGACGCCGTTCGAGTACATCCAGCGGCCAATAACGTACGGCTTGCGCAGCATCTCGCGCGAGTATTCGCCTGCTCCCGTGGCCATGAGCGCGAGCAGCAGTACCGCCAGCGCATGAGACAGGTTGAACTCGCGGGGATTGCGATAGGCCAGGAAGTAGGCCACACCGATGATGGTGGCCGAGGTGGTGATAATCACCAGCGCCATGCGCGTGACCGCGCTGAAGGTGCCCGCGTTGATGGTGTCGATGCCCAGCGAAAGCAGCGCCTGCTGCGACGAGGGAACCATCATGTAATACCAGATCATCAGGAAAGGGATGGCGACAAACGAGGGCACCAGCCACTTGACGCTCCACTGCACCAGCGAGGTCTTGAGCTCCGGTTGCTTGTCGCCGTCGATCTGGCTTGAGGTAATCAGCGCCCATACAGCCGCCAGCGAGCAGCAGACGCAGACGCGCAGAAACAGGCTGGGCCAGTAGGTGGGATTAAAGAACGCGTTCCAGAACTTGCTGGCTTCGTTGCCGGTGCCGGCAACGGAGATCCATGTGTCGCCCGGCGTAAGCATGAAGGCCAGAATGCCGTTGATGATGATGAGCGTTGCGGCCGATGCGCCGGCATACACCCAACCCACCTTCAGGTGCAGCTTGGGGTCGATGCGGTCCCATGTGTAGTAGTAAACCGCGACGGTGGCCAGCTCCACGAGGAAGAAGACCCACTCCATGGCCCAGCCGAAGACGAAGTTGTGAATCAGCGTGCTGGTGGCTTCAGGCTGAGTGAGCCCGATGGCGAACCAGATACCCACTCCCGACACCGTGCCGAAGACTCCAGTCACGATGAGGAAAAACTTTGAGTGAGCAGCCAGCTGCTTGAGCCATGCGGCGCGCAGCACGGGATCGCTCATGCGCATGGCCTTTCGCTCGGCCATGGGCAAGTAAAGGCCGCCGCCGACAGCGAACTGCGAAATCATGACATGAAAGATGGCGATAATTCCGATGACCCAGCCGGAGCCGAGATACGGGATGTCCCAGAATGGATAGTTCATAGTGTTTCTCTCTCGCTTCTCATTGCATCAGTCTTTGCTGTCTTCGTCTTTGTCTGGCGGACAAGCCAATGTCCGGAAAACGAATTCTGAGCTATAAGTCATGCTGCAAACCAAAATTCCCTCAGGGGCTAAAGCCCCAACTTTTTCTTTTCCATCCTTGGCGGCCCGGCTAAAGCCGTGCCCTTGTTACAAAACTGCTGAACGTGGTGGCCAAGATGAATTTTTCCTCAACCTGTAAAGCCCACTTGATTCTTGCTGCCAATGCGGCACGACTAAAGTCGTGCCCTTTCAAAGCTACGTCAGATTCTGCATTCCACAACACAATGAGCTAGAAGCTAGAAGCTAGTAGCTGCTTTTATCGAATCGTCCAATAACCGATGACTGTGGTTGACAGCAATGCAACGATTGCCAGCAGACCAAAATAGTGTGCGGCGCGGGCGCGCTGTCCGCTCTCTTTGCGCGTGTCGTAGAACGGAATGAGAATCCACAGCACAATGCCCAGAGTGAACAGCAGAATTCCAACAATCTCGCCGCTTTCGCCCGGCAGCACGGTGCCCAGCAGCTTGAGCATCTCGAACGGGCTCATGAAATACCACTCGGGATGAATGCCGGCCGGCGCGGGCGCGAGAGAATCGTATTGCTTGCCCAGCGACCAGGGAAACACTGAAGCCAGCAGCGCAAGCACGTTGAGCGAGATGAGCCACATGGCCAGATCCTTGCGCAGGAAGTTGGGCATGAAAGGCATACTCTTGCGTTCGCTGGCCGGCTTTGCTTCCTCGCTGGGCGGGGAGGCGTTGCCATGGCGCTGCACCAGCCACAGGTGGAACCCGAGCAGCGGCACAAACACGGCCGGTAGCACCACCACGTGGAGTGCGAAGAAGCGCTGCACGGTAAATTCGCTTACTTCCGGGCCGCCGCGCAGCATGTTGGCAATGGCAGAGCCGATCCAGGGAATCGCAACGGGAATCTCAAGGCCCACCTTGGTGGCGAAGTAGCTCAACTCGTCCATCGGCAGCAGGTAGCCTGAGAATCCAAAGACCGACGCCAGCCCCAGCAGAGCCATGCCGCTGAGCCAGCCAAACTCTCGCGGCTTGCGATAGGCCTTCATGAAATAGACCGAGAACATGTGCACCAGGATCGAGAAGATCATCAGGTTCGCCGACCAGGAGTGCGCCGAGCGGATGAGCCAGCCGAAGTGCATCACAAACGTGATCTGGCGGACTGACTCGTACGCGTCAGCGCCCGGCCGGTAGTAGACGAGCAGCAAAACGCCGGTAAAGCACTGGACCATGAAGAGAAACAGCGAGATTCCGCCCCAGTAATACCAGAAAGACTGGGAGTGTACGGGAACGGTCTTGTGGCGTGCGAAGGCGGCTAGTTCCGTAAGGCCCAGCCGCTCATCAACCCAGTCGTAAAGTTTCGAAGTTTTTGCCGTCATGCCTTGGTCCTTTAAATTCGTTTCCGCGTTTTTCTGTCCCGGCCGCGGCAACTCTGGCGGCAGGGCGATTCAGAAAGTTCACCCACCTGCCGCGTCTGTGATCGCGGCCAGCAGTTTAAGCACGGGATACTTCCACGTCCGCCGCGTTCACGGCAACCTTGTACGCCGTTAGCGGCTTGGGCGGCGGCCCGCTCACGTTGGCGCCGGTGTACGCGTTGTAAACGCCGCCGTGGCATGCGCAATGAATGCGGTCGGCCTGCGGCTCATACTGCACCGTGCATCCTAGATGCGTGCAGACCGCGGTCATTGAGACCCACCGTCCGTCGAGGTGATGAATCAACATCGCCGGACGCGTGCCGAACTTGAACATCAGCACCGAACCGGCGGGCAGCTTCTGCGCGTCCTTGAGCGTCACTTCGGTCACGGCGGTTGCGCTCAGCGCCATCTCTTCCGGCGAAGCCAGATAGCGATAGATGGGATAGGCAAGCGCGGCTGCGTAGCAAAGCCCCGCCGCGCCGGCGGCCGCCAAAAACGCACGGCGCGTATTCCGTTCGCCGCTCTCTTCCACGATGTGTGTTGAACCAGCCAGATCGTTCATAGCTAAGCCGCGCCCTCCATCACTTTTTCAGCGCGCGCCACCACGGACACGAGCCATCCAACCACGCCCAACCCGGCCACAAATAACACCAGGAACAGTCCCACCACACTCCAATTCGTAACCACCACGCGATCCCACACGTCGTAGTTCTTGCTGAGCAGGGTGAGGTCGCGGACGCCGTCGCGATACGCGACAAGCATGATTTCGACCAGAACCGCCAGCAGAACGCCGGTCCAGCTCATCCATGCGGCGGAGATTTTGCCGAATCCGGCAACCGCGCCAACCAACACTGCGACCGCGACCAGAGCCAGCCAGCCATAACCGGCAAACCCGGCAAACTTGTACAGCGGGTAGATGGATTGGCCCGCGAGCCCGGCCTTGACCACATCCGGCTGCACACTTGCCGCCCATAGTCCCGCGAGAAGATAAACAACGCCGCAGCCGGCTGCGACTTTGCCGCCAAGCCCGGCCAGAAAGCTCTTCTCCTCCGCCGAGAACGTGCTGCGGCCAGACAGATAAATGAGCCACAACCCGCCGATGAACAGACCGCCGGCCAACATCAGCAACCAGCGCGGCTCCAGCGTTGGGTCGCCCGTGGGCAGATATGCGCCCATGGCGGAGGCCGAATACATTGACCGCCAAACTTCAGGGCGGAGCATCAGCGTCATATTGGTAGAGAGCAACCGCGCGATGAATCCGGCAAGCAACCATGCGCTCAAACCCACCCACCAGGCGGATTTGCCGCTCTCAAGCCGCGCCTGAAAGCGATAAAGCAGCCAGTAGGTCGCCATCAAAATAAGGATGATCGAGATCCAGTAGACGCCGATCAACACGCTGCTGGTGTAGAGCGCGCGGCCATAGAGCACCTGTGCAAACAAGAGCGGCGGCACACCCAGATTGATCACGAAGGTCATGACGACCGTGAGGCGGCGAGCCAGAGCCCGCGCGGCAACCACCGCATGGGGCGAGCCGCTGAACAGGCTGAGCAGTATCGCCAGCAGCAGCCCTCCAAGCAGCATCTCAACGGCCACGAAATGCAGCGCCAGGGTGACGTCGTGCAGCAACTTGAGCAGCCACACCGGAGCAGGCAAAGGAATAGGATCGACGGCGGGATAGATTGGCATAGGTACCTTGTGAGCTTGGAAAACTAGCAGAAAGTGTAGCCAGAGATAGGGTTAGAGAATGTGATGGCGGATACAGTTGTAACCCAGTTCAGTCCAAATTGACCAAACTTGCATTTTGCCTCTTGAAATGTTCCAATCTGGATATTGAAACAGGGGTGCTCCACGATGTGGGGCTGAGAAATACCCTAGAACCCGATCCGGATAATACCGGCGTGGGAAGTTTCGAAGCCGCAGGGCCTTCTTCCTTCCATCCAAACGAGTTCCCCTGTTCATGTTTTTGAACAAGGGGAATCTATGTCTTTTGATCCAGCCTCTACTCGCGGTGTATCTCTTTCGTTGGCCAGTGCTCGTTCTTGTGGGATTGCCTGCGCGTTTCTGTTCGCGCTTTCCTGGTGCATTATCGCGGCTGGAGCGCAAACGCCCGCCGCCGCGCCGCAAGCCTCGCCAGCGAGCCAGTCGACTGCATCGGTCAGCCAGCAGAAGCCGGCTCGGGTGACCACAACCGTCGTCGTCCACGGAGAAACGAAAGACAACTACCTTCCCGAGTCGGTTACATTGGGCACGCTGGGCAGCGAGCCGTTGCAGTCTGCGCCGGTTTCAGCAACCGTGATTACGCGCGATCTGCTCAACGACCAGGTTTCGCGCCTGCTCTCTGACGTGGTAAAGAACGATGCTTCGGTTCTTGACGACTACGTTCCGGTTGGCTACTACGGCGGCTATGAGATTCGTGGCTTTCCGGTCGATCTCGCCACCGGTTTTGAGATCGATGGAATGACCGTCGCCGGTGAGCAGGATGTTCCGCTTGAGAACAAGCAGAGCGTCGAAATTCTCAAAGGGATTGCCGGGGTCGAAAGCGGAGTGACTACAGCGGGCGGGCTCATCGATTACGTCACCAAGCGGCCGGCGAATATTCAGGCGGTCGATCTGGCCACCGATCATCGCGGCACAGCGTATGGAGCCATCGATTTTGGCCATCTCTTCGGGCGGCAGAACCAGGTGGGCATGCGCCTGAATCTTGCAGGTGAAAGAATCGTACCGTATATGAACGACACCAACGGCTGGCGCGCGGTAGGCGCAGGCGCGGCAGACTGGAAGATCGACGAGCACACCCTGCTCAGAGGCGACTTTGAATACCAGCACAAGACCGAGCGCGATGGCAGCGGCTATCAACTGCTGGGCGGAACAACGGTGCCCGACATCGACAGCCTCTTCCGCTCGACTATGCCCGGCGATCAGTCCTGGGCTCCGCCGGATACTTACGATACGTTCAACGCAAATGCGCGCATCAATCGTGAGCTTTCGCATCATTGGACGGCCTTTGCCGCAGCCAGCCTGAGCCACTCGCTGATTCAGGACAACGTGATCTACGCGTATGGCTCGGCGATTACGACCGATCCGAACACCGGCTATACAATCTCAGCTTGCGCGAATGCGCCCGATGCGCCGATCAACTTTTTCTGCCCCGACGGCACGTATGGAATTTACGACTATCGCAATCCGGGCGAGCTGCGCATTGACGCCGCTGCCCAGGCCATGGCCACCGGCCACATCCAAACCGGAGCCGTTACGCAGGATGTGACGCTCGGCGGAGAGCTGTTTCTGCGCAGCGTACATCAGCCGGGTTTCTACACAGCGGCGGAGCCTTATTCGGCCGATGGAATTGTGCAGGATGGCGCGGTTTACTACTATCTCGGCTCGGAAAATATCTATCAGCCGATGATCCCGTATCCGATTGAGAGCCCGGTTGAGCAGGCTGGTCCGCGGCGTCTGTATGTCGACAGCCATCAATCGTCCGCCGTAATCCAGGACCGCATCCACTTACCTGGCCGCATCCAGCTCATCGCAGGCGGACGCTACGATTCGCTGCACGACCACAACTACTCGGCGTATGCCTCTTGCTACGACCCCACCAACCTTGATCCATCTTCGGCGCCGAACCCTAATCCATGCGGTCCGGTCCTGACAGACAAGCCGGTTTGGCTGCCGCAATTCGCCGCAACCTTTAACCCGGTAAGTTCGCTCACTCTCTACGCGAACTACGGCGTGGTGCTTTCGCTGGGTCCGCAAGCGCCCTTCTGGACCGACAACGGCAGCCAGTTTCTATCGCCGTTTTATACGCGCCAGGTTGAGGCCGGCGCAAAGTACGAGCCCGGCCAGCGCATTCTGCTTACCGCTGCGTTCTTCCGTATGCGTTCGCCGTTCTTCTATCCTGAGCTGCTTGCCGCACTGAACAGCGATTACCCATCATGCGCGGCCGGAGACGAGTGCTTTGTCTCCCAGGGCCGCGAGACGCACGATGGCATTGAGCTGAACGCCGAAGGCAAAGCGGCAAACTGGCTCAAGCTGAATGCTTCGGCCTCGGCGATCAATGCGAAGTCTTCAGAAACCGGCACGCCCTCATACGACAACAAGCAGGTGATCAACGTTCCGCATCTGCACACGGCCGTGTTTGCCGATCTGAGCTTGCCGCACATGCGCGGCTTGCACCTGATGCCGGGATGGAGCTACACCGGCCGCAAAGAAGCCACACGCGACGATCTGGTCAGCGTGCCCGGATACAACCTGTTTAACCTGGGCGCGCGTTACACGCCGGGCGGCGAGCAGGGCCGCGCCACCTTCAGGCTCTTTGCCGATAACATTACTAACAAGCGTTATTGGTCAGACACAGGCGCGAGTTACGGAGACACGTTTATCTGGCTGGGCGCGCCGCCAACGCTGCGGCTCTCGGCACATTACACTTTCTAAGCAATGCATCGAACGGGACACAACACGGCAGTGAGCTCTGAAGTTATCGCTCACGGAATGGATGGCACGCTGGTCGAGCCGGACTGGCCGCCGCTCGCGCGCGACGAGTTGCGCATGCTGTTTGCGCAGTTCGAGAACCTGGGCGAGCCAATCGAGATTCTCACGGTGAGTCCGCGTCCGCTCTCTGCTGCAAGCGTTGTGCGAACTTCAGGCGGCAAGGTCTTTGTCAAACGGCATCACCGAGCGGTGCGCGACCGCGAGGGATTGCTTGAAGAGCACCGCTTTCTCGCTCATCTGCTCCACTCCGGCGCAAAGGTTCCCAAAGTGATTGCGTCTGCGTCGGGCGAGACGGCGATCGGCATCGGCGAGTGGATGTATGAGGTGCACGCCATTCCTGCCGGAATCGATCTATACGAGGAAGCCATCTCCTGGACGCCGTTTCGCACCGCGGAGCACGCGTGGTCTGCGGGCAAGGCATTGGCCGAGTTGCATCTTGCCGCGCATGGATTCGACGCGCCCCTCCGCAAACCGCGCCCTCTGGTGGCGAGCTTCACCATTTTTTCGTCAAGCAATCCAACGCAGGAGCTTGAACGCTATATCGCCGCGCGGCCTGCGCTCGCAGAACAGGCAGCCGTGCATCTCTGCGCAAAGCAAGCCCTTGAAATTCTTGCACCGTTTCATGCACAACTTTTGCCACTGTTGCATTCACTCCCGCCGCTTTGGACGCACAACGATCTGCACTGTTCCAATCTGCTGTGGAGCGGCTCGGAGAACAACGCGCAGGTTACGGCCGTTATCGACTTTGGTCTCAGTGACCGGACGAACGCCGTTCACGACATTGCCAACGCCATCGAAAGAAACATCGTCGAGTGGCTGCAACTGGTCGCCGATCCGGCACACCCCAATGATGTCGCGGTTCACTTCGATCATCTTGAAGGATTGCTCGCGGGGTACGAATCGGTGCGCCCGCTCTCACCGGCTGAAGCAGCGGCCCTTGCGCCGATGACCGCTCTTTGTCACGCAGAATTCGCACTCTCCGAGGCGGATTATTTTCTTGGTCCGCTGCACTCCAAAGACAGAGCTGCAATGGCCTATGACGGTTGGCTTGTGGGACACGCCGGCTGGTTCCGCAGCGATGCGGGCAACGGTTTGCTGGACGCAATCGAGCATTGGGCAAGGAATCGGCGGGCTCAAAACAAGCCGTCAAGCAGGCGAGGAGCCTCCGCAGAATGACCGAGTCCGCAGTAGCAAATTATCTGGCCGCGCACTGGATCGAGTTGGCCGGCACCATTACAACGGTGCTTGGAATCTGGCTCACCACAAAGCGGCTGCTCATCTGCTGGCCCGTGGTGCTGGTCTCGGACATTCTCTATCTCGTGGTCTTCTACCAAGCGCGATTGTTTTCAGACGCAATGCTACAGGTGTTCTTTCTCGCCTTCACGTTTTATGGCTGGTGGCACTGGTGGCGTGGCGTTGTGGACGAGGGCGAAGTGTGCGTGGTTCCGCTCTCGTGGCGCGGCTGGCTTGCGGGTCTTGCGGTGGGCGCGGTGGGCGCGGTGCCGCTGGGATGGCTGATGGTGCGCGTTGGCGCCGCGCTGCCTCACCTGGACGCAACGCTTACCAGCTACAGCCTGGTCGCAAGCTGGTGGGGAGCACGCAAGCATACAGCCAACTGGTGGCTATGGATTGCAGTGGATCTTGTCTACATTGGCGAATATATCTATAAGGATCTGAACATGACGGCGCTGCTCTACGCAGGTCTGGTGGTTCTTGCTGTGCTCGGGTTGCGGGATTGGCGGCGCGCGCCGGTGGCCGCTCAGACAGCGGCCTGAACCACGTTTTTGAGCGGCTCCTTGCGGAGATAACGGCGAATCTCGTCGGCCGCAATGCGCAGCGCACGCGGCGTAAACTCCTTGGTCGATCCGGCCACGTGCGGCGTAATCAACAGATTGGGACAACTCCAGAGCGGATGGCCTTCGGGCAGAGGCTCGGGCTCGGTCACATCCACTGCCGCGCGGATCTTGCCCGCATTCAACGCATCCACAAGAGCGTCGGTATCCACAATCGGTCCGCGCGCTGCGTTCACCAGCAGCGTCCCCTGTTGCATGAGAGAAAACTGACGGCTGCCGATGAGTCCGCGCGTCTCCGCTGTTGCAGGCAGAATGAGCACAACAATTTCTGCTTCCGGCAATAATTGATCCAGGTCGCCGACTGCGCGCACGGCAGGTTCGGTGCGCGGGCGTCGCGCTACGCGTGTTAGCTGCACGCGGAAAGGCGCGAGCATCCGCTCGATCTCCTGCCCAATGGAGCCATAGCCCACCATGAGAACCCGCTTGCCCGTCAGTTCTTCAAGCATCACGGGCGGATACAGCGGACGCTTGTCTCCGGTGACGGTGGCGTAGTGCTGCGGAAGCTCAAAGCGCCGCTTCCAAAGGCCTTCCCGCTGAAATTCGTTGTAGAGCGGAAAGTATTTGAGCATGGCCAGAATCGCGCTTACGGTCCACTCCGCCGTTGAGATATTATGCGCCCCGCGCGCATTGCAAATGGTTACGTGTGGTCCCACGAGAGGCGGAATCCATTCCGTGCCTGCCATCATGGACAGCACCAGCTTTACGCCGCGAAGATGCGGCCAGACAAGCATGGCGCGGTTGGCATAGGGGTCGGGAATCCACACGTCGAGATCGATTGGGCGATCGGGCGGGTCAGGAATGCGCACCAACTCGACACCTTCGGGAAAGTCCCGAAGAAATTCTTCCGGCAGCGATTCTGGATATCCGACTTTTAGCATGTTTTGTATGCGGCCGCTGTGCTGAACGGCCAGTTCTTATCGTATCGCAGATGCGGCAGCGCGGCTCTGCACCGCGCGAGTCCATCAGTGTTTACCAGCAGCGATCCCTTTGCTAGCTGTGGCGTCCGAAGAGCCAAGCGGTAGAGCTATCATGCGGTTAAGGAGTTCTCATGTCTGAAACACCCTGTCGCCATCTCTTGCCGCGCTGTCTCTTCGCCTCCCTCTTTTCATCGCTGGTTTTCTTCGCTCTCTTCTTCGGAGCCGGTTTCCGGTCGATGGCGGCCGCGCAGGACGCGCCTGCTGTTCATGCACCAGCAAATGAGTACACGAACCCTGTGATCTGGGAAGATCTTGCCGATGGCGATATCCTCCGTGTCGGGAATACGTATTACTACTCCGCGTCGAATATGCACTACTCGCCGGGCGCTCCAATTCTCCGCTCATACGACCTGGTTCACTGGGAGTATGCCGGGCATTCGCTGCCGGTGCTTGACTTTGGTCCTGCGTACGATTTGAATGGCGGCAATGCCTATATCAAGGGCAGTTGGGCGTCGTTTCTCAATTACCGCAAGAGCGAGAAGAAGTTCTACTGGGGCGGCTGCATTGAGTTTTCAAAGACGTATATTTACACAGCATCCGCCGTCGAAGGTCCATGGACGAGGAAAGCCGTTCTGCCGCAGTGCTATTACGATGCAGGGTTGTTGATTGACGATGACGACACCATGTACGTGGCCTATGGCAACACGCATTTGTCTGTCGCACAGCTTTCGCCCGATGGCACAAAGGAAGTGAAAAGCCAGAAGGTTTTTGACACGCCTCCCGATGTGCAAACGCTCGAGGGATCGCGCTTCTATAAGGTGAATGGAAATTACTACATCTTCACCACGCGTCCGCCGAACGGCGAGTTTGTTTTGAAGTCGACCACTGGCCCCTTCGGGCCGTACACCATGCACAAGCTGGTTCTCGATACAGGCAGCCCCGTCCCCGGCGGCGGAGCGCCGCACCAGGGCGGCATTGTGCAGACCCAGAAGGGCGACTGGTATTACATGGCGTTCATCGATGCGTATCCGGGCGGCCGCGTTCCCGTACTCGCTCCGATGAAGTGGAATGCCGATGGATGGCCGGAGATGGAGATCACCGATAACAAGTGGGCCGTCAATTATCCCAAGCCACTTCCCTCTCATCCGCTGAAGCCGTTGACCGGCGTCGACCGGTTCACAGGCGCGGCACTTGGCCCCGAGTGGGAATGGAATCACAATCCCGATAACTCAAAGTGGTCGCTTCACAACGGACTCAAACTTGAAACGGCGACGCTGACCGACGACCTTTATCAAGCGAGAAACACTTTAACTCATCGCATTCTCGGGCCGGAGTCCACCGCAACAATTGCGCTCGATACCTCCAACATGAAGGTGGGAGACCGCGCTGGCCTCGCCATCCTGAGAGATCTATCGGCGTGGGTTGGCGTCAAGCGCGATCAGGATGGAATGCATGTAGTGATGGAAGACAAGATCAACATGGCCAGAGGGTGGAAGACCATCAGCACTGGAACAGACGAGGCCAGCGAGCCCTTCGCCGGCAAGAAGATCTGGCTGCGCGCCGCCGCGGATATCCACCCCGGACCAGGGCACACGGTGAATTTCTCATGGAGTGCGGACGGCCACACCTTCAAGCCCATCGGCACTCCGTTTGTGATGGGTACCAACTGGCCCTTCTTCATGGGTCATCGATTCGCGATCTTCAATTACGCCACAAAGGAGTTGGGCGGCTCAGTGACGGTGCCTTCCTTCGCGCTCACCACACCCTGACGCGTGTGCATTACGACGGCGCGCATAACAGTGCGGCGAAAAAGTAAGTGCCCCAGGATTTGTCCGATACTCCGGATAAATCCTGGGGCACTACTTGTTTCATCGCTATGATTCTGGCTTGTGCGGCTACAGCCTTCTACTTGCAGCTTGCCGTAAAGCACAGGTTCTTGCTGAAGAACGGAACCACATGGTTTTGAAAGCGGTCGGCTACAGCGCTGGTGTGCGTGCCTGAGTAAATCTCAAAGCCATTGACGATTCCGTAGCTGTCCATAATATCGTGCAGCTTCTTGGCATCCACGCGCAGACCATCCTGATCGCCTACATCCATTGAGATTGCGCGATACTGCTTCAGGTTGCCGATGTACTGATCGACGAAAGCCAGCGGTGCATTTGCGGCCCACTTGGCAAGAACATCCGGCTGCGACACGCCATCCTTTGTCGGCAAGTCAACATAGAGCGGAGGATTCTTGGGATCGGGAGACCAGGCTGCGGCAGTGGCTAGTTGCGCATTCACGCCAAAGGAAAGGTTGGCCGCATCCGCCGCCGTCTTGATTGCTGCCACGGCTTTCTCGAGTTGATCTCCCCCTGGGCCGCTGCCCCTCGCCGACATGCAGCAAGGGCTCATGATGTAGAGGCTGCCGAAGACTTCCGGGTGCTTCATGCCGATGCGCGATGCGCCGTAGCCGCCCATCGAATGGCCAACCAGGCCGCGGCTCTCCCGTTTCGGAAGCGTCCGGTAGTGTGCGTCGATGTAGCTGACGACGTCGTGATAGATGAACCGCTCAAAGTCGCCGGTCGTGGCCGAGCTTGAGTACATCGATCCGTTGTGCAGCGTCTTCGAGTCAGGGAGAACAAAGATGATCTCCTTGGAGCCCTGCGCAAATGCGCCTTCGATTGTTTGAGGCACATGAATCTCGTGGGTCCACTGTTCCGCGCCGATTGAAAATCCATGCAGTGCGTACACAACGGGATAGCGGCGATGCGGCTCCTTGTTGTAGCTAGGCGGCAGCATGACGATTACGTCGCGATCGACGGCGTCTCCCTCCAAATTGCCTTCCAGCGACGTTCCGTGAATCTTGATGTGTTCCACAATGACGGGCTTGGCGGTCGGAATAACCGCGGGCACAATCGTCTGCACTTGCGCCCCGAGTTGAACCGCGAAAGCAACGGCAACCGGCAGCGCCATAAAGACAGGCAGTTTACATTTCATTTGAAAGATCCTCTCTGGTAACCCACTCCACTATACAGAGGCGATTTCAAGAGGGACAAGTTGATTAAATCGCTTTATTCTCATCGATAAGATCGATGTAAGGCGCAGCCGTTGAGTTGCCGTGAACGGAATCGCGGCGGCTCTATTCGTCCGCTGGCTCTCCGAATCGCTCGCGGACCAGCCGCAGCGCATCCTCGGCTGTCGCGACGGTTCCTTCCAGTTGCGCATCTTCAGCTAAGCGAAGCATTTCTTTGAATTTCGTACCTGGCCGGTACCCGGCGGCGATCAGCTCGCGGCCGGTGATCAGAGGCTGCGGTTTCACTACTTCCGGCGGCATGGCCAGCCAACGCTCGCGCACAAAATTCCAATGATCCAGATAACCGCTTCCTGCCAGGCAATCCATTCGATGAAGGGCCAGGTGCTCCTCAAACGCGGGCAGCCTAAAAAACCGCTTCAGCGTGGATGCCTTCATGCGCTCGCAATCCATGAACCGCATGTGATTGGCGATCAACTCCAGGATCTGCTGTGTCTCATCGTTCGAGAATCGGAAGCGCCGGCAGATCACTGCGGCCATCGCTACGCCCACCTCGGCGTGGCTGTCAAAGCGAATCCTGTCGGGCGCGCGCCGGAAGGTTGGCGGCTTGCCAACGTCGTGGAGCAGAGCGCCCCAGGCGAGCGTCGCACTGCAACCCGGCTCCAGTTGCTCAAGAAGCATGAGTGTATGCACCCATACGTCGCCCTCGGGATGAAACTGCGGCGGCTGCTCGACACCTTTCATGGACGCAATCTCCGGCAGCACCTCGGCCAGCAGTCCGGTTTCGTCGAGCAGTTCGAAGGCCCGGCGTGCCTGCCCTTCGGTAAGCATCTTGGTAAGCTCATCGCGCACACGCTCGCGGCTTACCGTCTGCACTTTGGCCGCGAGGGAACGAATTGCGCGCGCGGTACCGGCCTCCAACTCGAAGCCGAAACGCGCTGCGAAGCGGACTCCGCGCAGCATTCGCAGATGATCTTCTTCAAACCGCTGCTCGGACCGGCCGATGGCACGCACCACGCCGGCGTCCAGATCGCGCAGTCCGCCGACGTAATCCAGCACCGCCGAGCGAAGTTCGGCAACATCGTCCGGCAGCTTCTCCACATCCAGCAGCAGTCCGTTGATGGTGAAGTCTCTTCGCTCCACATCTTCCGCGGCAGTTTTGGTGTAGCGCACGGCGTCTGGGCGGCGACCGTCGGAGTACGCGCCGTCGGAGCGGAATGTGGCCACCTCGATTGGCTTTGAGGCGCTTCGCTCTTCGGCTTGCGGCTCCTGCTCTTCTTCGGCGACCAGTACGACGCCAAAGTGTGCGCCGACGGCGAAGGTGCGCTCGAACATTTGCAGCACAACATCTGGAGTGGCGCTGGTGGCCACATCATAGTCAGAGGGCGCGCGGGCAAGCAGCAGATCGCGGACGCAGCCTCCGGCGAGATAGGCCTCGTGCCCTGCGGAGCGCAGCTTCGCGATCACCCGCAGAGCTGCTTGGAATTGAGGCGTCATCGACAACATAGCTGCATCTATTCTCGCCGGAATGGCCGCTGGTACGCACGGAGCAACTGAAACGCCGAGCAATCCAGCGTGGACTCGCTAAACTAGATAGATGGGCGGCAAAGGCTTGATTCTGGCGATCGAATCCTCGTGCGACGAGACGGCGGCGGCTATTGTGGAGCGCGGCAGCCACACGCTGGCGTCGGTTGTAGCCTCGCAGATCGCCACGCACGCCCGTTACGGCGGAGTCGTCCCGGAACTCGCGAGCCGCGAACATCTAAGAGCTGTGGTGCCTGTGGTGCGCGCTGCGCTGGAGCAGGCCAGCGTGACGCTCAAGGACCTGGATGCAATCGCAGTCACCTCTGGCCCTGGTTTGGCGGGAGCGCTGCTGGTGGGCATCACCTACGCCAAGGCTCTGGCATACGCGCAGAAGATTCCTCTCATCGCCGTGAATCACCTGGAAGGCCACATTCACGCGGTGCTGTTGAACGAGCGCGAGCAACAGAACGGCCAGCAAGCGGCGAAGGACGAGCCGGCGCTGGCGCTTGTAGTTTCCGGAGGGCACACGCACCTCTATCTGGCGCGGCCGGCGCATGGCTCGTGGACCTACAAGCTGGTTGGCCGCACGGTGGACGACGCGGCCGGCGAAGCGTACGACAAGGTGGCCAAGCTGCTTGGGCTTGGTTATCCAGGCGGACCGTGGATCGACGCGCTTGCCTTGCACGGCAACCCGCGCGCCGTGCCTTTTGCTTTTTCGCGGATCAAGACGAAGATTCACCTTGGCGGCAAGCCGCCGCGCACGAAGGCGGCCACGACCGCGCCGATCGCCAACCTCGATCCGCGCTTTCTGTTCTCGTTCTCAGGCATCAAGACCGCCGTGCTGCGCTACGTGGAGCTGCACAACCTTCGGCCAGAAGCCGAAGCGCGGCGCGAGGCTCTGTTTACGGGCGTGGACGCTCCAGCGAAAGCTACGATTGAGGACGCTGTGGCCGCGTGCGACGAGCAGACGCTGGACCTGATCGCCAGCTTTCAACACGCGGTTGTAGGCGACCTTCTGAAAAAGACGTTTGCGGCGCAGGAGTCTTTGGGAGCTTCGCGGATTCTGGTGACAGGCGGCGTTGCGGCCAATCGCGAACTGCGGGCACGGTTTACGGCAGAAGCGGCGCGGCGCAACCTTGCCGTGGCTTTCCCAAGGCTCGATCTCTCGACCGATAACGCGGCGATGATTGCGGCAGCGGCCTGGCCACGCTTTGAGGCAGGTGAGTTTGCGCCGGCAAACCTCTCGGCCGACCCATCGCTGGCGCTGGGTTCGGCTGGCGCGTAAATGCGCGAAAAGGGCTTAAGAGCAGCTATCAGCTCTCAGCTTCTTGCTCAAACAAACCCAAATGCAGTTGCAGCGATGCGGCTTTGTGCGAAATGCGCGAAAAGCGCTAATAAAGGCGCAAAAACGGCATAAAAACGGTGGTTTTTTCGAGGTCGCGATTACTGTTTAAATAACAGAAAACGTACTTAAGTGATTTCGTTTCAACGTCGACTTTTGGTGCGAGTAGTGGTTTTTGGGGTGGGGATAGGGGGTGGATTTTCTGCTCTTCGCGGCTTTATCTGGCTGATTCTAAGTTAGTTAAATGCATTGAGAAGTGAGCTAATTTCGTGTATTGCGTGCGTGGTGTGTCTGTAATTATTTGATATATATGGGTTTATGCTGATCGATTTGTATGCGCTGTTTTGTGTGGAGCGGAAGATTGATCCGCCGGTTCCAGGTTCACATTCTGTGGTCCCAGCTCCGTATTCAGTATGGGGGATGGGGGTGGAATCTTCGGCAAGTTTTGGGGTTCTGTCCATCGCGCACGAAGCGCGATCCGAGACTCGAACGCGTCGTTTTGGAGTTTGGGTTCGTGCTATCCCAGGTCTGAAAATCCAGACCTGGGGCACCCACTCTTTTTCGGGAGGGTCAGACCTGGGCCACCCGGCCACAGCTACCCATAGGTCATGGTGATCCTTCCGGGGGGATGACTGGGCCACCTGGCCGAAGCGTATAATTCTGGCCGAGAATCTTGCTATGTTTATGCGGCTTTATTTTGGCTGGCGATTGCCGGCGGCGATGCTTGCCGTTGTGTTTTTGCTGGGCGGTGCAACCGGGCATGTGTTCGCGCAGGCGAACGGAACGGTCGGGCAGGATGCGGGCGCGAAGGCTCCGGCTTACGAGATTGTGTCGATCAAGCTGGCCGACCCTGGCGACCGAAACGCGAATTGGGAAACATTGCCCAACGGCTTTGACCTTGCGGGATGGTCTCTGATGCCACTGATCAAACAGGCTTACGGTATCACGATGGACAGTCAGATTTCGGGGCTGCCGGAGTGGGTGAAGTCCGACAAATACGTTGTCTCAGCGCGAGTGGATGAGGATACGGCAGCAGCATGGAAGAAGCTTCCACGCAAGGAGCTGGCCAAGCAGCAACAGCTCATGTTGCAGGCGATGTTTGCCGAACGGTTCCAGCTTAAGATGCGGCGCGAAGTGAAGGTGCTCGCGGTGTACGACCTGGTGATTGCCAAGGGCGGATTGAAGATGAAAGAGGCTGCGCCGGATGAGAAGGAAACCAGCATGTGGAGGCAAACCTCTATGTATAGCGACACCGGTCAGAGTGGTGGGGTCACAACGGTGTGGACCATCCATGCCGGCACGCCTCAGTCACTGGTGGGCAATCTATCAAGCACTGCGGGGCGCGTGATCGTTGACAAGACCGGCCTGGACGATAAGAGATTTGATGGTGAGCTGAAGTGGTCGTCGGATCAGCAAGCGCCGGCGGTTGGAGGCGACGCGGGGCCATCGTTGTTTACGGCGGTGGAGGAGCAATTGGGGCTTAAGCTGGAGCCCGCAAGAGAGCCAGTGGATACGTTTGTTGTGGAGCATATCGAGCGGCCGTCGGCGAACTAGAGCGCTGGTTTGGATGAAACGCCCCCAATGGCGCTAAGCAGATTCGACGGCGTGGATGCTGGCGGCGATCTGGGCGGAGAGGGTTTCAAGCGCCGGGGGCAGGATGCCGCGCTCTGCCGCGGGCAGGCCGTCGAGCATGTCTTCATAGGGAGTGGTTTTACAGCCGGGAAAAGCGGGAAAGCCCGCCGCATCGGCCAGGCGGCAGCCGGTGGCGACGAGCCGATTCATATCCCATGGAGCGCCGGGGCTGACTTCAACATGATGCTCGCTGACGATTGCCTCGAATTCGGCGGGAAGCATCCAATCGGCAATTAACTGGCGGCCTGTTTCGCAATGATCCCAACCAAAGAGCTGGCGCTCGCCTTCGAGAATGCTTGCGGGTGGGCCGCTGTGGCTGGAGAGGAGCTCGGCGTATTCGCCGGGACGGATGACGGCGAGCGCGACGCGGCCGATGTCGTGGAGAACACCGGCGGTGTAGGCGGTTTCGCTGTCGAGAGGGCCGGCCGAGGCGAGCTGCTGGGAGAGCAGGGCGCAGGCCAGATTGTGCCGCCAGACGCCGCGCATGGCGGGTTGGTTCATGGCCTTGCCGAGATAAGCGCGGACGCCAACAGTGATGCACATTCCCTGCAAGGTGTTTGCGCCGAGAACGGCGACCGCCTGCAGAATGCTGCTGGCCGGATAACGCGGCGAGTAGAGGGCGGAGTTGGCCACGGTGAGCACTTCAGTGGCAAAGGCGGGATCGGAGGAGATGAGATCGCAGAGCTGGTGGAGCTGCACATTCTCATCGCCGGCCAGTTGCAGCACCTTAATGGCGACCTGCGGAAACGGGGGCAAACGAAGATGAGCCCACGGCATCTTTTGGGCTTGGTCGCTTCTCTCTCCCGATTGCACCACTGCTCTCCTCATCAGCGCGCTTGAGAAACGCAGCTCGACGCACGCATCTCGACACACGAGGCTACCGTCTAGTTTCGGCAAAGGAGTGGGGTGGCGGGAGAGGTTTTTCCTGGAAGGAAAGCGAGGGCAGGATACGGGATTCAGATTGGGCGGCGATGCCCAAAAGAGGATAGGCCGATTGGGGATCGCCGCAGGGCGATTTGAACTCTCATTCCTTGAGGTTTGTGATTTCCCACCCATCGCGCGATAAGACTGCGCGATGGATAGGGCACGGTCATAACAGTGAGGACCAAGATGTGGTTTCTACGGGTGGAATATCGGCGCGGCTCCGGCAAGAAACGGTAGCGCCCCTGGCAGCCTACTCGATACCGGAACGACGCATCTCATGCGCGATTTATGAGTCCCGCACTCCGGCCTTCAGCGGATGTCAGCGCGAGAGGTTCTCGACGCCGAACAGGCGCTTCCACCAACCGGGCTTGCGTTCGCAGTGCGGCAGCGACGGCGGTTGGGCGCCTTTGTGAAAGGCGCGGCAAGCTTCGCAATTCCCGTGGCGGACACACTCCGTCTTCGGGCAGTAGCATTCAGTTGTTTCCAAGTTCGTTTGTTGCACAGCCGATCAACTCCATTACGTCCATTACGCCGCTTCGCCGCCCTTGTTTCCGTTCTCGTCCAGCTTGCCGAAGATCATTTTGCCGCTGGCCGTCTGCAGTACGCTGGTGACCGAGATGTCCACGCTTCTGCCGATGAGCTTGCGTGCATGATCCACCACAACCATGGTTCCGTCGTCGAGGTAGCCGACGCCCTGGTTGTATTCCTTGCCTTCTTTGAGCACCAGCACGGTCATCCGCTCTCCGGGCAGCACTACAGGCTTGAGCGCATTGGCCAGATCGTTGATGTTGAGCACTTCAACGTGGTGAAGGTGGGCCACCTTGTTCAGGTTAAAGTCGTTGGTCACCACTTTGGCTTCCCACTTCTTGGCCAGCTCAAGCAGCTTCAAATCCACTTCGCGGATGGATGGAAAATCGTCGGGAACGATCTGCACCTGGATGGCTGCGTTGGACTGCATGCGCTGCAGCATGTCGAGCCCGCGGCGTCCGCGCTGGCGCTTTGAGCCGTCGGTGGAGTCGGCAACGGTCTGCAGTTCGCGCAGCACAAACTCGGGCACCACGATCATGCCGTCCATAAAGCCGGCCTCGGCAATGTCGGCTATGCGGCCGTCGATGATCACGCTGGTATCCAGCACCTTGGAACTGCGCCTTGAAGGCCGGTCGGCGGCAAAGATGTTGCCCAGCGCGGCCGGGTTAAGCAGGTCGCCTTTGCTGGCGCCCACCAGCAGGCCCACATACGTCATGAGCAGCAGTACAAAAATCTGCAGCACTGCAGAGGTTGACGTGCTGAGCGGCGCGGACCGCAGCACCAGGCAGAACAGCGCAGCGCCAAAGATTCCCAGCACCGAACCGGCCACTGCGCCAATCAGCCGCCTCAAGTTGAGCGCCCGCACCCGCAGTTCAAACACAATGACAGCGCCCGCGGCCGCTGCGCCCGCGGTAGCGCTCAACCACCCGTTCTGTATGCCGAATGGGTGCAGGAAGAAGCACACTCCGGCCAGAAGGGCAACGAAAAGAAGACGGATAACGATCAGATCCATAAATGCCTACTGCCGCCGGCAACGAGATGATTAAGCCAGACTCGGCACAAAAGGCGAGTATGACCAGCCACGGACATCGCCGTCAAGAAGAGATTGCCGATAAGAGAGTGAGATTGTGCCGCAGGTGCTGCCAAACGCGCCGCGAATGGGTTCGGGCTGAGAATATCATGAACACGGCGTGAAACGCTCGGCGGAAATTTTCAGAGTGTATTTCTTCCCCATTTTCGGGTGGAAGGAGCGTCCCCGGTGAGCGAGCCTGCTCACCGGGACAGCCGCTAGGATGCCGCAGCCAGTTCTGCCACTGCGTTCTGCCGCACCGCGCCTTTGCGGGGACCGCGTTTGCGCGCACTCATCACCTTAATCCGCTCCAGCAACTCCTGCGGCGTGCACTGCTTTTTGGCCAGCAGCGCATCGGCCAGGTGAATTTGTCCAGCCAGGGCTTGCGGATCGCCGAGCAGGACCATGGGCACGTGGCCGGCAATCTGCTTGAGCCGCTTTACAAGCTGGCTGCCGTTCATCTGCGGCCCGCCGTAGTCTGCCAGCACCAGGTCGACCTGAGTTCCGGTGAACAGCTCGACCGCCTCCTGAGCGCCCGTCGCCGAGAGCACCCGGTAACCGTTTGTTGTCAGCATAAAGCTCATCACTGAAAGTTCCTGGTCGTTGCTGTTGACGCAAAGAATTACTTTTTTTGGACGCATCTTTCGGAACCCGCTCCTTGATTGATTCAATGCAACTTTCGCCCGGCAACACTTCTCCTGTGCCGCATAAACGGCAGGCAAAATGCGCGTATTGCCGGACCCTGTGACCGCGTTTGGAGGCGTCTGGTTGTTGAGGATGCCTGCTCTAATCTTAGGGTCGGCTCACGCCAATGCGCGTTCGCCTCTGCGGGCGCGGCACGGCGTGAAGGCACAACCGGCAAGCTATCCGCACCAGGCCCGTCTTCTTACGCAATCAATTGGACAACTGAGAATCTCTATGAAACGCAAGTCGTTGCAATCAACTTTCGACTTGCTGCTACGAATGGCAAGACTACGTTTGTTGGAGACTGATGAAAAGGGAGAATCTGAAGCGAAGAAAGCGATGAAAATACCCGTGTAACAAGTGGAAATTAGCTAGCGTTAACAATCGCCGCTACTTGCAATGTTGATTTCCTGTTGAAAGCATCTGCATCACGGCTGGAAAATCTGTCCGTTTGCCACAAAAACAGTGCTTCCCCCGACACGCACGTTCGTCACCTTCGCAGATTCTTTACGCGCGCAGAGAAAAAGATCGCTCTCCCGATGGATTTCGGCACCCTGCCGCACATGGATTCTGGCGTCCGACGCGACCGCACCCCGGTTGACGAGATAACCGATCGCACATCCAGCGGCCGACCCCGTTGCCGGATCTTCTCCGCCGTTGAACTGCATGCGCGCGCGCCATTCGGGCTCTGTGCTCGTGTTGATTGCGTTGGTCGGCGCCAGCACATAAAACCAGCGCCCGCCGCGATCCCGCAGCCAAGGAGTCGCCTTCTCCTGGTCCACCTTGAGCCGCCCCAGCGCTTCAACCGAGCGCAACACCACAATGGCAAACGCGGTTCCCGTTGAAACCACCTGCGGCGGCAGCGACGCATCCAGATCCTCTGCACTGAGCCCGAGCAACTCGGCAACGATGGCCGGGTCCAACTCTTCGCCAAACTCGGGATCGCGCTGCGTCATCTCTCCACTCAGTCCCGCCCCCGCAAACCGCACCGGAACCGGACCAACGTTCAGGGCCAGCGTTACAGTGCCGTCCACAACGGTCTCCAGCGCGTGCGTTTTGAGCACACTCGCCGTGCCCAGCGTTGGGTGCCCGGCAAAGTTCAGCTCTTCCTGCGTGGTAAAGATGCGCACGCGCACGCCCTCGGCGCGCTCCACGCTGAGCGGCCTGCGTTCGACAAACGTAGTCTCAGACAAGTTGAACTCGCGCGCAATCGCCTGCATGCGCTCGGTGGTCAGCGCTGCGGTATTCATCACCACCGCCAGCGCATTTCCCTTAAGCGGCGTCTGGGTAAACACATCCACTACGAAGTAATCCAACGCCATGCAATCTCCTCTTGTTTGGAAGCTCCAAGGTCCACTGGAGAACAACCGCAGGTCCTTCGACTCACCACCCCCAAACTGAAAAGCGTTTGGGGCCCCGTTCGCTCAGGATGACAGGCTCGGTTGTGTCACGAGTCTTTGAGACTAGACAATAGCGCCGAGCGCCGAGATTTCAATTATCGGCGAAAGGAGCCAGCGCCGCTTCAAAGCAAGCCTGTGCACAATCACTCTGGCGGAATCGCGGCGGGCATCGATCGTCGCCTTGGTACAATCGGAAAGGCCGTATTTTCAGGAAATTCTGAGCCGCTGCACGATCGCAAG
>Ga0302319_10002459_pt1 | contig 39947 bp, 33 predicted proteins | sample Bog_T0_2_FD_203319 | JGI IMG/M metagenome (GOLD analysis project Ga0302319, IMG submission 203319) | Peat permafrost microbial communities from Stordalen Mire near Abisko, Sweden - Bog_T0_2 | ecosystem: Environmental > Terrestrial > Soil > Wetlands > Peat | place: Sweden: Abisko, Stordalen Mire... | reverse complement strand
CAGATCGAGCTTAGGGCCTCGCCGATGTGCCTATCTGACGGTCGGTCCCAAACATAGCTTCAGTTCGTAATGGCCTCCTTTCCAGACGCCTGGGGCTGCGAAATACTGCTGACTGTCCAACGCTGGCCACCTTTCTCCGGATTTTCGGAAGCCGTCCGGTAATGAACATTTCATAACTCTGCGGACGATAGATGGCTCGCATTTTACGGTAATAAGACTTCCTGGTCCGATCCGGCAGATTACTTCGGCAAACTGTCCAGCACTCTCCCGCAACCCGGACAGGTCCAGTTCTTCGGTCCCACCGGACCCCGGCAATCCCGGCAGCGGTCGCCTTCCCTTAACCCATCCATTCCGGATGCTGCGCCGTACCGTCGAACTGCGTGGTGGTTTTAAACGCCTCGAACTTCCCCGTCATCGCCGCGTCCTTCGTCTTCGAAACAATCGCCTGCAACTGCGCCTCGCTCAGAGGCTTGAAGGTCCGCACCGCCTCCAGCGCCTGCTCCAGCCGAGCCATCGAATCGCATCCGTTAATCACCACCGAAGTCGGCAGATTCAGCGCATAATGCAGGCATTCGATCGGCGTTGCCACCCCCGCCCGCAGCACCGCGCCGAACGCCATCGGCTTCATCCCCAGCACCGCCGTCCCTTCCTTCACCAGCCGGGGCACCACCTGATGCGTGAAACTCCGGAAGTGATAATCCAGCACATTCAAAGGCATCTGGCATGAATCGAAATGGAATTTATTCTGCGCCGCCACATCCAGCATTCGCAGATGCACCGCCGGATCCTTGTGCCCCGTGAAACCGATGAACCGCACCTTGCCCGCCTGCTTCGCCGCCATCACCGCTTCATGCGCGCCGCCCGCGCCGAAATACCGGTCCGGATCCTCCAGCCGAATATTCTCGTGGAACTGAATCAGGTCGATCGTGTCTACCTGGAGACGCCGCAGCGACTCGTCGATGTTCTTCGCCGCCATCGCCCGCGTGCGCCCGTTGAACTTCGTCATCAGGAACACCCGGTTGCGATAGCCATCCTTCAGAGCCTTGCCCATCCGGATCTCGCTGCCGCCATCGTGATAATCGCAGGAGTTATCGAGAAACGTAACGCCGCGGTCGACAGCCGTGCGGATGATCCGAATCCCTTCGTTCTCGTCCGACGGTACGCCGATGTGATAACCGCCCAGCCCCAGCGCCGAAACCCGCTGCCCCGTGCTCCCCAGATTGCGATAGATCATCCCGCCCGATGTCTGTGCATTCAGATTCGCGGCCACCTGCAGCGCCGCCAACGTAGTCAGAAATTCTCGCCGTTCCATGCCCGATAGCTTATTACAAAATCCGGAACAGCCGGTTCCATCGGGTCTTTCCCAAAGAAAAAACTCGCCTCGTCGTCAGTTCTTCGGTTGTTTGCTAAATCAGCGAAGGCTTCCCGATAACATCGCCCGTGCCCACAAATCCCCAATAGCGGCTGTCCAGCGACTGATCCCTGTTATCCCCCAGCACGAAGTACTTCCCGGGCGGCACAACCACTTCGCCGTTCACGACGTTGTTCCGAAGCATCTCAAGGGCCGGCGGGAACAGCATAGTATTAGGTTCGCTCGGAAAATCGTCCCGATAGGAGTCTTCATAATCGAGCTTGTGAACGGCATACGTCTCGGTAAGCGGCTTCCCGTTAAGGTAAAGCACCTTCTTCGCAATCCGGATCCGGTCGCCGCCAACACCCACCACACGCTTCAGAAAAGTCTGTCTCCGGTCCACCGGATAAATGAAAGCGATGATGTCGTCCCGCACCGGTTCAGACCGGGGAAAGGTCCGAACCAGCAGGCGGTCTCCTACCAGCAGCGTGTCTACCATCGAGCCCGTCGGATTCACAAACGCCTGAAAGAAGACCAGTGGCAGCGTGCACAATGCCGTTACGGCGATCCATGGAAGCGCCCGGCCCCGCGCGCCGCCCGCCGCGGCCAGCGACCGGCCCGCCAGCACGAACAGAATGCCGAGTCCCAGCGAAAAGGCAGCGGACGGAACAATCGCGGCAAGACCTACCGTACTGCCTGCCCGCGATACAACAACAGGTACCAGAAGCACCTGTCCGAATAGATAGGTCGCCATCCCATAAGCGCTCCAGACCCTCCCGCGCCTAATCCCGACTCCCGCGAACAAAGGAATCAAAGCCAGTGGAAGAACTATGATGGGTCCTGCCACGCCTGCAATAGCCGTGATAACTGCCATCACAAAGGCAATCACGGAAGCAACGCGCGCAAGCTTAGGCAGTTCGCTCATGATCGGTTATCATATCGCGCACTTTACAGCTTGCTCAGTCTACGAACCCATTAACCGAGACAAATAAGTCGCTGGCGCCGACCGTGATCGGCATTCCCGCCGCCACGCAGGTGTGTGGGTTACCGTCGTAGCCGGTAGCCGGGGCGAAGACATCGACGAGGGCGCAGGCACCACCACCGTTGAACTTGCAGGCACGTGTTCGTGCCTCCACAGGTGCCCGACGTCAATAACGCGGCGTAGATGTTGACCTGAGCCACCGAAGTGCCGGTATTGGTCAGCACGATTTGCGTCACCCGAGCGTTCCTTTGTCAGGTCCAATCGACTGTGAAGTGGTTCCGCTCAGACTCATCAGTCCAAGACAAGGATTTGCTGGGGACCACAATCTCCAACAGCGCCGCGCGCACAGTTCTGCTGCCTCCTGGCAGTACGTGCGCAGGACTCGAGCCAATTTGTGAAATTCGCAAAACAAGGTCTCGATCTCACCCTCAAATGCGCTATTGATACTGAAGGACGGAAACTAACCACATGAGACCTATCGCTTCAATCGCCTTTCTCGCGCTGCTTTCAACCGCCTCCGGCTATGCTCAGAACACCGCCGCCGCGGGAAACGGCCCGTACGCCGGACCCGTGACCGCCGCATACGCAGATCTCGCCAACGCGGCCACACAGATCGTTACCGATGCCGGTCTCTCCAAAACGCCGACAGTGATCTATGACGCCACCACCTTCTCTTCCCTCTCCGCTTATCAGGCCGCGGTCGAGCAGTTGCGGGTGTCCATGACCAGGCTCTGTCCGGCGCCGAGTATCAGGACTGAGGCCGTGGCTCTAAGCCTCGATTTCGGCGGCGCCGCGTCCGGCCTCGCCGCGCTGCTCGCTGCCGTGACGCCTGCTTTCGCGATCCAGGGACAATCGGTAACTTTCGACAACACAGCGCTCATCGCCGCATTTGCTCACGCCGACGGAGACATGGTGATCTTCCCCGCCTACCTTCCGCCCGCCGCGAAGCAAAGCAACGTGGCCTGCGGCACTCAGGGATCGAGTTCCTCGGTTGTCGACCTCTGGTATGGCGCTCTGGCGGCCGCCTCAGCGTTGGCGGCAACGCTGCCCTCAGCGACTACCGACGACGCCAAAAAAGCCATCCAGGCGAGGCTCGACGCCTTTCAAAAAGTAGCCGACGCTTTCCTTGCCGTCGACAAAGGTCCCTCCATGCTTTCGAAGCTGCTCACCACCGAGTCGCTGCTCCGCAAGGTTCCGGACGGGCAAGCGATTAAGGTCATAGACCTCCGGCTCGATTCCGTCGGCATCGACAGCACAACCCGCACCGTGCTCTTCTGGAGATCCACGAAGTTCAACAGCGCGGTCATGGCCCACTACACCGTTCTCAACTTCAGCCGCACCGGCAGCAGCATCGATCTGCAGGCGGTCAAATCGAATAACGTCGCGGTCTTCAGCCGCGCGAACAACGCCGATAAGTTCGTTGTACCGGTCAAACCCGCCGGGAACGTGAACGGCGTACCCGTGCCCTAAAAAAGCGTACCGGTGCCCTAAAAAGGCTCACCCAAATAACCGGATCTGTCCCCGGGGTTCCTGCCCCTCAGCAAAGATCCACGGCTTCATCAATCGAGCCGCATGCCGAATTAACGGCACCACCACCGAATTTCCGAACTGCTTATAAGCCCGCGTATCCGAAACCGGTATCTGAAACGAATCCGGATAACCCATCAGCCGCGCGCACTCCCGCGGCGTCAAGCGTCGCGGATTCTTCCCCTCGCCCCGCCCAATCAGAATCTCCGACCCGTCTTTGAAATAGCGCGCACTCAACGTCCTGGCCGTATCGTCAGGCCCGAAAACACTGCATCCGAACCCGTTCCCCTTAGCCCGATGCTTCTCCGCATAAGCCTGCAGATAATTCCAGAGCTTGTCCGACAACACATACTTCTCCGGCACCGGCTCATCCATCAGAATCTCGCGCAAAGCAGGCCGCGCCGCCGGAGTCTCGCCCCATTCAAATCCTACCGGCTCCCGAAAACCCGCAATGAAAATCCGCTCCCGATGCTGCGGCACAAAACAGCGCCCATCGATAATTCGATGATGCAGGTGGTACCCCAGATCCTCCAGCGTCTCCCGAATCACTCGAAACGTTCGGCCCTTATCGTGCGAAACCAGATTCCGCACATTCTCCAGCAAGAACGCGCGCGGCCGCTTTGCATCGACGATCCGCGCCACATCGAAAAACAATGTCCCCTGCGCGGCGTCCAGAAAGCCATGCGCGCGCCCCAGCGAATTCTTCTTCGAAACCCCCGCCAGGCTGAACGGCTGGCAAGGGAATCCCGCCAGCAGCACATCATGGTCCGGGATCTCGTCGAGACCCACCTTCGTAATGTCGCCCGCAATCTCGCTTCCCGGAAAATTCGCCCGGTAAGTCTTCTGCGCATACGCATCCCACTCGCTGGTAAAAACGCACTTCGCCCCGATCGATTCAAACCCCAGCCGCATCCCGCCGATGCCAGCGAACAGATCGATGAAGGTGATGTTATCTTTCATGCGTGGCAGACGTTCATACCCCCGAGCAGCGAAGCTACAACATGTCCCGCGTTCGAGGGCGCGACACGAAACCCGAAATGCTCGTTCGTCGATTGTTGCATGCCGCCGGACTCCGCTATCGGCTCCACGGCAAACATCTCCCCGGCAAACCCGACCTCGTGTTCGCCGGGCTCGGCGCGGTCATCTTTGTCCACGGCTGCTTCTGGCACATGCACCGCTGCCAGCTGGGCAAACCGGTTCCCGCAACCAACAAAGAATTCTGGGCCGAAAAGCGCCGCGGCAATGCCCTTCGCGACAAACGCCACCGCGCCGCACTGAAAAAGGCCGGCTGGAGAGTCTTTGAAATCTGGGAATGCGAAACGCGCGACGCGGCTAAGCTCCAAAAACGCATCGGCCGCCTGATCGCCGAACTCAACACCCCCGTCTGACCGTTCAATAGTTCTCCAGAAACTTCTCCACGCTCGGCCCCTGCGCCGCTTTGATCGCGATGCAAAGATCGATGCTCTCGATCGTTTGATCCAAAGTCCGCTGCGCGCCCACAAACTGAGCCACCTTCGGCGCAAGAAAAGCCTTCAGCTCATCGCGCGAACCGGCGTCGCAGTATGACCCGCCCACCTGCGGAAGCACCGTCCCAAAATCGAAGCCGCCCCCGGTAGGCATCTTCGCGACAATCTCATCGTAATGTGCCTTCAGGAAATTCAGCGGCATCTTCCGCGTCGCATCCTGTGACTGACCGGAGAAAAGCAGCCCCGCGCCTTCGAGAAAAGGAACCTCGCCATTCAGCACCGCCTTCATCCCCAGCTCAATCGCCGCGGGGTCGCGAAAAGAATTCATCGCCCCGATCAGCAAAGCGCGCGTCTGCCTGTCTTTGGTCTCCCTGAATTGCGCCAGCAGCTTATTAAACAGACTCGCATCGCCATAAAAAGCTGCGGCCTGCAGAACAGGACTAACCAGGTTCGGATCGATTATGCTGTGGTCGGCCAGCCATTTCAGCGCCAGCGCGCTCGCTTCGTCGGCGAGTTGCTTATCCCCGCCCAGCGTTGCAATCGCCTTGACAATCGCCGGCCGCAGCAGCTTTGTATCTTCCGACTCCCCGCGCCTCGGCGACCACCCCAGTTCCTTCGCCTTCACATCGAAATTCTTCAGCAGGAATCGCCGGTAATTCGGCATCAGGCTCTCCGGCACCAGATGCGCGTTATAGGGCTGCAGCGCCAGTGCGATCGAAGACTGCAGCACATACCGTTCCGGATCGCTGTGAAACGTATCCACGAGTGCCAGAGCATCCGCCGCCGCCAGTTTACCCGCGCTCGCCAGCGATGCCGCATTGCCCATCAGATCGCTGCGCTCCGCCGCCGTCAGCCGTTTCTGAACATCGCCCGAAGTCAGCGCCGCCAGCAATCCGCCCTGGTAATCCACGCGATAATATCCCGCCGCGTTGTCGTTCGCCTGCACCCACGCCGGGCAACCCGATCCCTCCAGCTCCACAGTCTGCGAAGGCTGTGTAACCAGCGCGCACTGGCTGCGCCCGGAAGTCCCTTTGCCATACCGGACACACAGAGGAATCTGCCACGTCTCCGAAGACGAACCCTTCGAGCCGATCGGCAGCGACCGCGTCTGATCCACCTTCAGCGAAGCCTTCCCGCCCGCGCATTCAAGCGCCACAGAAACCAGCGGCACCCCCGCCTGATTCAAAAACGTAGAGAACGGCTTCCCAATATCCCGCTTGCTCGACGAGCTCAGCGCATCCAGAAACTCCGCCGCCGTTGTCGCCCGGAACGAATACTGCTTCAGATAACTCTGCACGCCCCTGCGAAACTCCTCCGGCCCCATCCAGCTTTCGAACATTCCAATCACCGAAGCGCCCTTCTGATAAGTAATGTCGTCGAAGGCATTGTTGATGTCGTCCTTCGCCAGAATGGGCTGCCGGATCTTCCGCGCCGATACCAGACTGTCTTCACCTTCGGCCCGCAGCTTGTCGGAAACATCCGCCACGCGCGTCTGCCACTCGGGCTTCCAGTCCGCCACCAGCTTGCGCTCCATCCACGTCGCGAAGGCTTCGTTCAGCCAGATATCGTCCCACCACGCGGTCGTCACCAGATCGCCGAACCACTGATGCGCCAGTTCGTGGGCCGCGGTCGACGCGTAGCCGCGCTGCCGGTTAATCCGGTCCAGCTTCGGATCCGCCAGGATGATGTTCTGCTCGTACGTCACCATCCCCACGTTCTCCATCGCCCCGAATCCGGCTGTATTCGGGATCGCGACCTGATCGGCCTTTTCGTACGGATACGGAATCCCGAAATAATCTTCGAGGCGAGTCAGAATCGTCGCTGTCACCTCAGCCGCATAAGCAGCCTGAGAGCCCTCGCCTTTCGGGACCACAATGCGCACCGGCACCTTATTGCGCCCCGCCACGCCTGCATCCACGTATTCGAACGGACCCACCGCGAACGCCACCAGGTAACTCGGCAGCGGCTTCGTCTCTTTGAACGCATACGTGCGCATGCCGTTCTCATTCTTCTCGGACGCGATCGGCGTATTGCTGATTGCCGTGTCGCCCGAAGGCACATGCAGAGTGAGTTGCCACGGAGTCTTATAAGAAGGTTCGTCAAAACACGGGAACGCCGCGCGCGCATCGGTTGGCTCGAACTGAGTAAACAGATACCAGTCGCCATTCTCCTGCTGATGGAAAATGCCGCTGGAGTTCTTCGATACCACCGCGCCCGAGTACTGAATCGCCAGCGTAGCCTTACCTGCCGGCAACGGCTCATTGAAATGAAGACCCACGAAATCGTCGCCACCCGGCACAACAGTGCCGATGCGCTCAACGCCCGCGGCCGTCAACACCGCAGACTGAATCGCGATCTTCTCCTGATTCAGCCAGAGCGTCTGCAAAGGTACGGCGATATCGAGGCGAATTGAAATAGCCCCGCTGAACGTGTCTTTGGCCGGATCGAGCGAAAGGTCGACCAGATAACCAGTGGGCTGAATATTCTGAACTTCATTGAGGCGTGTCTTAGGAGGAGTGTCCGCCGCATGCAGGGTAACGCAGGCCAGCAGGGACAGCGCGAAGGGTAATCGGCTCATACTATTATTGTGCCGCACCACTGGGGCAGCGCTCGCCGTCATGCGGTGACAACTATTTTCAAAAATCGACATCCTGTTTTCAATGGTTTGGAGGCAAACCGGGTGGCAGCCCCCGATTCACGGTGTACTGTGTGGGCAAAGAGCACGAGGCCAGTGCGGTTTTGGGGTGGCGACCCCGCGTTTCCCGCACTGGCTCGTGCTTGCTGTCTCCTTAGACATGACATGGTTAAAAAAAATGGCCCGGAGCGGTCCGGGCCATTCTCCTGTCTTCCGTTTGCAGCACTTTTACGCCGCAGCCACGCCCGCCTTCTTCTCCCACGACGTAGCGCCCTTAATCGCCTCATTCACCGCTTCAATATTCTTCACGCCTTCAATCGACAGCCAGTCCTCGAGCGCCGTAATCCCCTTCTCGCCGTAAATCTTCACGCCATCGAGCCAGGTTGCGCGACCGCATAGCACGCCCGAATAATCCGTACCGCTCTCCGCCGCAAACTCCAGGTTCTCGATAAACACCGGATTGCTCACGCCGGCGCTTAAATAAATAAACGGCCTGGTCGCCACCGAAGCGCAATCCCGGAAATAATCCAAAGCCTGAGCCTTCGTATAAGCCGTCTGCCCTTTATAAGCCCGGCTGCCTTCTACATAGGCGGGATTAATCGGCACCTCGACCTTCAGCACATCCACCTTGTATTGAGGTTTGGAGAACTCCAGCATCGCGCCCTTCACCACCGAAGGCTTTTTCTTTGCATAATCCAGGCCCTTTTCATCAGCTCCGTTTTCGTCATAACCCACGAACTCAAGGAAGAACGGGATATCGTAAGCCTCGCACTCGGCGCCAATGCGCTCGATGAACGCATGCTTGATGTCGTTCACATCGGCGGGCGTAAACGGCGTATAGTACAGCAGGATCTTCACCGAGTCCGCGCCCATATCCACAATGCGGCCCACTGAAAGATGCGGCAGAAGATCCGGCATGCGATGTTTGTCCGTCGCCTCGTAGCCCGTCTCCTCGTAAGCCAGCAGCAGCCCGGCATTCTTCGCCCGAGCCTTTGCCGCCGGCAGCCCCCACTCCGGGTCGAGCAGAATCGCGCTCGCATGCGGCGTCAGAATCCGCGACACCGCAATCTTGAACTCCTCCATCTGATGATCGGTAACCTGCTCCTGAGGAATGCCCTTAGCCGAAGCGATGCCTTTCTTCAGGCTGCCTCGCTGATCCATGGCCGCGGCCGCGATAACGCCGGCGCTGTTGGAAAGCGCCTTCATGTGCTTCAGTTTCCCTGGCGAAAGACTCATCTTTGAACTCTCCTTTTTTCAGTGCGAAACAACAAATTATCCCACGCGTAAACTCGCGAAACGAGCATGAAAACGTTTCGCCGCCGCCGCGTCGCGAATAATCCGCGCTTTCAGCAATTCCGGCGTCTCAAATTTCATTTCGTCGCGAACGAACGTGAGAAAAGCTACTTCAATCCTTGCGGGTGTTTCGTCGGGAGCGCCGTTCAGCAGAAAGGTCTCAACAGTTAGACCGCTGCCATTAAACGTCGGTCGGTAGCCGACGTTAGTGATCGACTGCCACTCGCGCCCTGTTCCCAAATCCCGCGTCAGCGTCACATACACACCGGTCTTCGGCAGCAGCTCGTTCTCCGACGCCAGATTCAAAGTCGGCACCGTCATCTTCGACCCGATGCCGCGTCCCGAAACAACAGCACCTTCAAGAGCAAAAGGCGCGCCCATCAGCCTGCATGCCCACGACACCTTACCCGCGACCACGAGTTCCCGAATACGAGTGCTGCTGACCCGCGCGCCGTTTCCCTCAATCGCGCCGACAGGCTGCAGCTCGAAGTCAAGCGCCTCCCCCAATGTTCGCAAAGTCCCGATATCGCCCGATTGCTTTACGCCAAATCGAAAATCCTCACCCACCAGCACCACGCGAGCCTTTAAAGCGCCCGCCAGTATGTCGTGCGCGAACTGCTCAGGCGTAAGCTTCGCGAACTCGAGTGAAAAGGGAATCAGCAAAGCCGCCTCAATCCCCTGGCTCTCCAGCCGGCGCACCCGCTGCCCGATCGTGCAAATCAACTTAGGGGCACGCGCCGGGGCCAGCACCCGCGCCGGATGTGGATCGAAGGTCAGTACCGTCGGCGTCAAACTCCGCTCCCGCCCGATCGCCACCACGCGGCGCATGATCTCGCCATGCCCCACATGTACACCGTCGAAATTTCCGATCGACACCACCGAAGGCCCGAAATCCGCAGGTACTTCCGCGACGGAATGAAAGACTCTCATGCGGTTTCGATCGTCATCCCGTCGTAGGCCAGAAAGATTCCGGGCGGCAGCGTCGCCTCAGTCGCTGCATGCCCCAAATCGTGGCACATGTGGGTAAAAAACGTCCGCTTAGCCTGCAGTGTCAAAGCCGTCGCCACGGACTCCGCCAGCGTCGAATGCGTCGGGTGCGGCTTATGCCGAAGCGCATCGAGAAACAGTACATCGAGCCCGCGCAGCCGCGCCATCGAAGCTTCCGGAATTGCACTGTGGTCCGTCAGATAAGCTACATCCCCAATCCGATACCCATGAATCAAAGCATCGCCGTGCATCACTGGGATGGGTTCGAACTTCAGTCCGCAAACATCGAACGCTTCCTCGCCCACAATATTCACGTCCAGCTTCGGGACCGTGGTGTGCCGCTCGCGCGTATCGAACACGTAATCGAAGACCCGCCTGATCACCTTAAAAGTAGCCTCGTGAGCGTAGATAGGAATATGGGCCTGCTGCCGGAAATTAAAGGGCCGCACATCGTCCAGCCCGAAAATATGGTCGGCATGAGCGTGGGTAAAAACCACCGCGTCCAGATGATCGATCCCGGCTCTCAAAACCTGCATGCGAAAATCCGGCGTCGAATCGATCACAATATTCGTGGCGCCGCGCTGAATCAGAATCGAAGGCCGCAGCCGCTTATCGCGCGGATCTGTCGAATGGCACACCGCGCAGTTGCAGCCAATAGTCGGAACCCCGGAGCTGGTGCCGGAACCCAGCACCGTAATCTTCAAACTCATTTCCTTATGTTTTGGGCCTTGCGGAAAGAATTATTCTTTACCCTGAGTCTGCACGAAACGGAAGCGCAGCTCAGTCACCGAATTGTCCAGTTGGTTCTGCTCCGAAGGCGTCAGATTGCCTTTGGTTTTTTCCTGCAGCATGGCCAGCAGATCGATATGATGCCGCGCCAGCTCGAAATCCGGTTCGGGTTTATCGCCGAACGGCAGCAGCCCCAGATTCATTTCAGCCTGAAGGCGAAGCGAGTAGACGAGGAAATCGAAATCGGCCGGAGGTAACTCGGGCCGCGAATCGCCGTCCCCGAATACGTCCTGAAGCGCTTCTTCACTCATGTCTGTACCAGTCTACGCCATTCGGCTCGGCAAGGGTCCCCCATGTCAACCTTGCGGGGCGGGCTTTAGCGGAGGCTCCGCGTGAGACGCCGACAGAACAGGGGTGAGACCCTGGCGGTAACAGAGGCAGGTTGGGAGAAGAGACGCGCCGCGGTTATGATTCTGTCAGCGGGGGGTGTGTTTGCCCCCGGCTCTGCCGGACAGCTTTTCAAAAGAGGTAAGCCTACCGACCGATTGTCAATCGGTCGTGGCCCAAGCGAACCATGATCCCGCCGTCGAAGATCTCAACCGCTTTTACAACCTGCCCCCCTGGCTCCCTACACGTCACCGAATCGCAAACGAGCCCCTAAGGCGGATATCTCTTGACGAACTTCCGACATTCACGGTATACATACCGGGCACAACCTTTTCGGTGTGAGCGGCGTCGTCCCACACCGCAAGCCTGTCGCGGCTGAGCGCGATACTTACGGTTTTGCTTTCGCCCGGTTTTAGCCAAACCTTTTCAAAGCCCCTCAGCTGCTGAGGCGGCTCGCCCGCCGCGGCTGGGTATCCCAGATAGAGCTGAACCACCTCGGCCCCCCCGCGCGTTCCGGTATTGGCGACCTTTAGGCGCACCGCGGAGGCGTCTGCCTTCAGATCGCTGTATTTGAAAGTCGTGTAGGAAAGCCCGTGCCCGAAGGGAAACAAAGGCGCCTGGTTCTTTGCGTCATACCAGCGATAGCCGACCAGCAGGTTCTCGGTAAAGTTCACCACTTTACCGTCGCCAGGATATTCGTCGGGGTTCGTCGCCGGCCCTTGCTGCGCGTTCACCGGAAACGTGATCGGCAGTTTCCCCGAAGGGTTCGCGTCGCCAAACAAGAGCGCAGCGATCGAAGATCCGTCGAAGCCGCCGGGATGGCCGGCCCAAATTACCGCCGCAACCTTATCGATCCACGGCATCGCGACCGGCCCCGCCGTATTCAGCACCACCACCGTGCGCGGATTCGCAGCCGCGGCCGTTTCGATCACGTAGTTCAGGTCGCCGTTCAGTGTCAGCGAAGTTCGATCCATGCTTTCACCCGCGCGCTCGCCTGCAAAGACAATGGCGACATCGGCCTGTTTAACAACCGAAACATCGAAATCCGACGCCTGCATGCCCACGCGAAGATTGGCCCCGCGGCCCTGATTCATATACTCGACCTTCACCTCAATCGGCTGGTTCGCAATCAGGCTGACGCCATCGACAGCGGTAACGGCAGTATCGGATTTGAAGATACTGCCGATCACATTGCCGCCGACGGAAAGACGCGCTGTGCCTGAGCCCGTCAGCGAGAAGCGGTAGCGGCCTGTTGCCGCAGGAGTCAGCGTCGATGTCCAGCGCGCCGACCATGCAGTCCGCGGTCCCGCCCCGCGCCCGCGTCCGGCAGGAATCAGCTGCGCCGGCGGCGGCGTTTTCGCCAGATCGATCGCGGCATCGGTACGGGCGGCAACCGGCGTACCGGTCAGGTCCGCGGAAGAATAAAAGGACGCCGCGAAGTCCGCCCGCATCTCGGGAAGCGGGCTGAGCTCTGTCGGTCCCGGTACGTAGGTCACCTTCACGCCGCTGCCCCCGCGCGCAGGTATCGCATCCACCGGCAGGCTGGGATTGCCGTTCGGAACGTTGGACGTCGTCATCTGCATCGAGGCGTTTTTACCCGCGTCGTCGCCAATCAGGGCGATCGAATGCACGCCCTTCAAGGGCAGCAAGGAAGCGTTGTTCTTCAGGAGGACCGCGCCTTGTTCGGCAACCTCTTCAGCAAGTTTTCGGTGCTCCGGAGTACTGGCCGGGGCATCCGACGGCGCGGGTGGCACGTCGAAAACAGCCAAGCGGAAATAAGGAACCAGAAGGTGAAACGCGATCAGATCCACGGCGGAGGCGTCCAGTTTGCCGCTCTTCACGTTTGCATCGATCACATTCGGCGCCAGCAAATCCGAACCCGCCTTCACCGCCGCAACGGGATCGCCTACGGGTTCGGGAAAAACGAAACCATCGAACCCCCACGAGCGCAGTGTGCCGAGCAGTTCGGGGTTCACGCAGGAGAAATTTCCGTTCACGCCGTTATAGGCGCAAAAGACCCCGGCCACTTTGGAACGCTCAACGGCCTGTTTCCAGGCGTAGTAGTAAATTTCATGCAGAGCGCGCTCGGGGATCTTCTCGTCCACAGTCTGTCGGTCGATCTCCTGATTGTTTGCCAGGTAGTGCTTGAGGATCGCGAGCACGTGCTCGTTCTGGATGGCGTTGATTTCAGTCACCACCATTTCCGCAGTCAAAAACGGGTCTTCGCCAAAGGTATCGGCGGTTCGGCCCCAGTGCCATGTCCGATTGATATTGATCATGGGGAAAGCGGTGCCGCGGCCGGCGAACTCTTCGCCCATGGCTTTGCCGACGCGCGCCGCGAGACCTTTATCCCAGGTCGCGGCCACCACATGCTCATGAGGGAATACCGTGATGCCGGAAGTCTTTGGCGGAGGCGCCTGCGAGCCACGCCCGCCCGGTCCCGCGTAGAGCCCCAACCGCGGAAGCGCGCCGCGAAAGTTCAGCTTCTCGTCATACGTCATCTGCGCGAGCGCTTCGAGCGCGCGGCAGGCAGGCGTCTGATTATGGTCCGTCCAGGGTTTATCACCGGCAGGATGGCAATCTGATGAAGAAACGCCCGGCACTTGAGGCAGCGCCGGGCCATTGTTCTGAGCGGCGAAGATAGCCGCGGCCGCAAAGAGAAAAACTACTTTTTCTTTGCCCAGGGTCCCACCTCGGGAACTGCCTGAGTGTCCTTCAGCGGACCAAGCTCATCAGCCACTCCCTTGGCGATCGCGGCGGTTTCACTGCTGTTCTGGAAGCACGTGAAGTCCGGACGGTCGCGCCAGACGAAAGGACCGCAGAGACGCTTGCCTGCGGAAATTGCAGCGTCATGCACTGCGTTGATCAGGCGCTCGTAATCGGGTGTGCCGCGGGCGTAGCCCGAGAAGTTACCGAGATCGCCACTGGCGGCAAACAGAGCGGATACGCCTTCGATGTTCGCGATTTCCTTCGCGTCCTTAACCCCGTCGAGCGTCTCGATCATTTCGATCAGCACGACGTTGTCGTTGATGGTATTGCGATAGCCACCGGGCACGTTGGCGTAGAATTCGGACGCCTGGCCGCCGCCGGTGCTACGTTTGCCGAGCGGCGGGAAGAAAGTCCAGTTGCGCCCTGCGATGCCTTCGGCCAGATTCCGCACGGTCGGTATGACGACCACCAGGGCGCCAAGGTCCATGGCGTGCTGGATCTCGCGCTCATCGGCATAGGCCACGCGAACGCCGGGAACGGCTTTGGCGTTGGGGCAGGCGCGCCACATGTTGGCGACGTTTTCCCAGTCGCGGGGGGAGTGCTGCATTTCGGTCCAGATGAAGTCGTAGCCAGCGTTGGCCATGGCGCAGTAGGTGGACGGGTCGCTCGAGGCGAACACGGTGCCGCCGGTTACCTTCTCTCCGCGCATCATCTTGAGCTTGACGGGATTCCAGATCTTAGCGCCGGCGGGCGCGTCGAAGGCGTGCCCGTACTTCCAGGTTTCCGCATTGAACTGGCCCTGGTTGACGCCGCCGGGTAGCGGGTTGGCGATGGCTCCGCTGTCTTTGCCCGCAGGCGCGGCGAGCGGAAACTGCGCCTTGCTCGGATCGCCCATGTTGGCGTAGGGGTCGGCGCTGGGTTTCGGGGCTTGCTGGCCATGGACCTCAAACAGGAGGAAGATCCCCAGCGATGCCGCAATCGACACGGTAAGTAATTGACGTTTCATTTAGAAGGCCTCTCCGATCGGGGGAATTCTATCAGAAAACCGCTGATGCCGAATCTGGCCAATAGTTCGGGGTTGCTTTGCAGGACACGCGGCGGCAGCCGCGTTCCTTCCAGCTCCGGAGAACACGGCTCTTGCCGCGTGTCCCCAAGTGGAGTCACCTGTACTTTAGGGTAGTCACGCAGCCCGTTCTGTCTTATAGGATTTCCGCTAGCAGCATTTTGGGGAGTTAAATGACAACTACGCCATTTTTCAAAAGAGTTTTTGGGTCTGTGCTTGCACTGGCCTTGTCCACCGCCGCCTTAGCTCAGTCAGACCGCGGCGTCATCACCGGAACCGTCACGGATCCAGCCCACTCCGTCGTGGCGAACGCTTCGGTTTCGGCTAAGAACACCGCGACCGGCGCAACTTTCGACACCAGGACCACCGGCGCCGGCGACTACACGCTGGTTCAGCTGGTTCCCGGAATCTACATAGTGACCGTCGAAGCGCCGGGCTTCCAGAGGTTCGTCGGCACCGGGGCCAAGGTTGCGGTGGGCGACACTGTGCGCATCGACGTGACGCTCACTGTCGGCTCGGTCACGGAATCCATCACGGTGGAGGCAACAGCCCCCCTTCTCAAATCGGAGAGCCCGGAGCAGAGCCAAGTCGTCGACGAGCAGGAGATCAAACAACTCCCGTTGCAGGGCACCGGCGGCTCGCGCAATCCACGCGCTCTGGTAATTCTGGTTCCCGGCGTGTCGGGAAGCGGCACCGGAACCGGCGGACGCATTAACGGCCAGACGGCCAATACTCAGCACATCTACATCGACGGCCAGGATATCTACAGCGCCAACGGCAACGGCACCAACACGGGGCCGCCTCCGCAGGAGATGATCCAGGCGTACGAGCTGCAAACCACCCAATACTCCGCGGAGTACAGCACGCCGCAGGGCGGCGTTTACGTCTTCGCCACCAAGACCGGTTCCAATCAACTGCACGGAAGCCTCTTCGAGTACTGGCAGAATAACCTGCTCGACGCCAACAAGCCCTATGTCAACACCAACCCCTACGACCGCAAGAACGATTTCGGCTTCAGCCTGAGCGGTCCCGTCGTGTTCCCGAAGATTTACAACGGCCGGAACAAGGCCTTCTTCTATCTCGTTTCCGAGACCGCGAAGAACGTTCTGTCATCTTCGGGCTCCACCACCACTGTGCCGACCCTCGCCTATCGCAATGGCGATTTCAGCGCCGCTTACACCGGACGCAAGCTTACCGGTACGGACCCTGTCGGCGCGGCTTACTACGAGAACACTATTTACGATCCGAATACGACCGTCACCTCCTCCGCGGGGGTTCCCTACCGCCAGCCGTTCCCCGGCAACATCATTCCGACGAGCCGCCTCAGCGCTGTCGCCCTCAAGATCCAGGCCTATATCCCGGTTCCCGACGTTTCCGGCGCCAGCCTCCTCAACAACTGGTATAACGGGCCGAAGTACACCACGCGCTCGTCGAACGACGCCGTCAAGGGCGATTACAACTTCAACGACAACCACAAGCTGTCCATTTATCTCTTCCGAAACGGGAACCTGGCGCCCAACAACGTGGACGGCCTGCCCTTCCCGCTGACGACTATCCAGTTGCCCGTGGGCAACACCTGGCTGCCTCGCGTCAATTACGATTACACGATTTCGCCGACCCTGATTTTCCACCTCGGTCTGGGCTTCATCCGGTTCTACAACCCGGCTACCGCGCTCCCCAGCGAATTCAGTTACAACGCTGCCTCGACGCTGGGATTCAACGGCAGCGCAATCGGGACCGGGTTCCCTGTGATCAGCATCCCGACGTCTTCTACCGGCGGCGGCTTCGCCCCAACTTCCGGTCCGACCAGCGGCGATATTTCGATTTACGACAAGACACAGGCTTCGTCCTCCCTGACTTGGGTCCGCGGCAGGCACACCTATAAATTAGGCGCCGAATGGCAGGAAAATATGTTTGCCGACCTCAATCTTTCCGGCACCACCGGCAACCTCAACTTCAGCGCCACCGAAACCGGCGACCCCTCGGCGCAGGGGCAGAGTCTGGGCGGCGCCGGAATCGGCATGGGTTATGCGAGCTTCCTGCTGGGCCTGGTCGACAATGCCACGGTAAAGCCTCCGCAGCAGCTTGAATACCGCAATAAGCACTGGGGCCTGTTCATCCAGGACGACTGGAAGGTAAACCGCAAACTCACTCTCAACTTCGGTATCCGCTGGGATCTGCAGGCCGAAGGGCATGAAATCTACAACCGCTCCAGCATGTTTGGTCCCACCATCCCGAATCCGTCGGCGGGCGGTCTGCTCGGCGGCACCGTTTACGAAGGCTACGGAACGGGCCGCTGCAACTGCTATTTCGACAAGCCTTATCCGTATGCCGTAGGTCCCCGGATCGGCTTCGCGTATCAGGTAAGCCCCAGGCTGGTGTTCCGCGGCGGCTGGGGTTTGATCTATACGTCCATCGCGACTTTCAACAGCTTCACGAGCACTGCCGTCCAGGGCGTGGGTATCAACACGATCTCCTTCAATTCGCCCTCCTACGGCGTTCCCACGACAACTCTGGGCCAGGGTCTGGTTTATAACTCCGCGGCTCTGACAACCACCAACTACCTGAATCCGGGTATTGCTCCCGCCGCCGGCGGCGTGAACTCGCCCGCGTACTACATCGACCCGAACGCGGATCGTCCCGGCCGGGTCAATACCTACAGCGCGAACCTGCAGTTCCGGCTCCTGCAGGATCTGATGGTGGAGGCCGCTTACGTAGGCAACCGAGGCGTCTGGGAGAACGGTCCGAGCGGCCTGGTTGCTCTCAATGCGATTTCCACCCAGGATCTCGCCAGCCACGGTCTGAGCCTGAGCAATCCGGCCAGCATCGCATTGCTGACCTCGACGCTCAGTTCCGCGGCCGCAATTGCGGCGGGTTTCAAGGCGCCGTATGCGGGATTCCCGCTTAGCCAGACAGTCGCGCAGAGCATTCGCCCTTATCCGCAGTTCAACAGCAATTTCAATCCGATGTGGGCGCCGCTCGGAAACAACTGGTACGACTCGCTTCAGGCCAAAATCACTAAGCGCTATTCCTATGGGCTGTCGGCCCAGGCAGCCTACACCTTCTCGAAGGAACTGGCTACCGGACAGGCGATTAACGACGTGTTCAACCGGCCCAACCAGAAGTCGCTGGTCAGTTCCTCTCAGCCCAACCTTTTCACGGCGTCAATCATCTACCAGGTTCCGCTGCAGAAGCTTCCGGGAGGCAACAACCTGATCGCGAGACATATCCTCAGCGGGTGGCAGTTGAGCGTTCTTATGCGCTACGTGAGCGGCTCACTGATTTCCGTTCCGGGCTCACAGGGAAATCTCAACTCGCTCATCTTCCAGGGTACCCGCATGAACCGGGTTGCCGGGCAGCCGCTGTTCCTGGTGGATCCGAACTGCCACAGTTGCATCAATCCCTACAGCACGCTGGTGCTCAACCCGAAGGCATGGCAGGACGTGCCGAACGGTCAATGGGGTTACTCGGCACCTTACTATAACGACTATCGCAACCCGCGCGCGCCCGCCGAACAAGCGGGCCTCGGGCGCACATTCCGCGCCACTGAGCGGATCAGCATGCAGTTCCGGATCGAGTTCTACAACATCTTCAACCGGGTGCTCCTCTCGAGCTCGACGCCTTCGTCCGGCAACCCGCTCGCGACCACGACGTTCAACTCACTGGGTCAGCTGAGCGGCGGCTTCGGTTACGTGAATCCGAATAATTTCGGCGGAGAACGGACCGGCCAGTTCGTCTTCCGCCTGGATTTCTAAAGGAACACGCGCTTCTAAAACTCGTCCGGTTCCGGGCGGCGTCATTTCGATAGAATGAGGCCGCCCCATGTTCAAACGCTGTTTTATCCCCGCACTCTGCCTGACCGCCTCAGCCTTCGCCGCGGTCCCGAGACCCGAGTTTCCCGAACCTCAGTTCGAGCGAGGGGCCTGGTTGTCGCTCAACGGGCCCTGGCAGTTCGCATTCGACGACGCCGATGAGGGCATCGAAGCTCACTGGTTTGCTGGCGACCATAACCTCGCATCGACGATCACCGTACCGTTCTGCTTCGAAAGCAAACTGAGCGGCATTGGAGACACCGGCTTTCATCCCTGGGTCTGGTATCGGCGCGAGGTCACGCTGCCCGAAACGAAAGCTGGGGCGTCCCGGATCTCCGCGACCAGCGCCAGCAGATGCACCTGAAAGAAATCTACGCGCTCACTCACGCCCTCGATGGCTCAAGGCTCGTGATCGATAACGAAGGCTGGATGCATACCGATCAGACCGACCTCTTTGCCATCCACGACTACACAAAGAACGGCCAGCTTCTCTGGGAACGTTATCGCGATCTGGGACGCAAGCCCGTCCGCATTCCCGATAACGGCCGCCCTGCGCTCATCGGCGGTTATTCCTACAACGGCTCGCCCATCTATCTTTCCGAGTTCGGGGGCATCTCCTTCATCCCTGCCGGTCACGACGTCCCGGCGGAAGCGTGGGGCTATGCAGGAGTGGAAAAGACGGCCGAAGACGCGCTGCTGCGTCTCGACAGCATCTACCGCGGAATTCAGAACATCCCGCGCAGATCACCGGAATCTGCTACACCCAGTTCACCGACGTCGAGCAGGAAGTCAACGGCCTCCTGACCTACGACCGCAAACCCAAATTCGACACAAAGAAAATCAAAGCCCTCAACGATCGTTTGAATTAGAGCAGAAAGGTGGGACCGGCGGTTCCGCCGGTCTCTTACTTTGGAGCTAACACTAAAGCGGCAATTCGCTCCGTGCCCCGCGGTCGCGCCAAACAATCAACCCATACAGCAATACGAAAAGCAAAACCGCGCCTTCCACAAAGTGCCACGCATGAGTCTTCATAAACATCGCCGAATCGCGCCCCAGCGCAACACCCAGCCAAGCCTCCCCAAAATAACGCAGAACACGCGCCATCAACACCACGCCCACAAACTCATAAAGCGCGGTCCCCGTAACGCCCGCGCTAATCACAAACAGCTTTAGCGGCATGGGAATCGGCACCAGCGCCGGAATAAACACCGTCACCATCCCATAACGCCGGAACCATTGCCGGAACTTCGCCGCGCGGCCCTCGGGCGCCGCCTTGCGCATGAAACCGCTCCCGCCCTTGCGCGCCGCCCAGAACAGCATGGTGTTTCCCACCGTGGAGCCCACCACCGCCAACCCCGCGCACAACCACGCCACCGAAGGCCGCTGTACGGAGATCAGGATCAGCAGCGCGTCGAATACGCCAGCCACCGGCACGCCCGAGGAATCCAGAACAGCCAGCAGAAGGATGCCCAGAGGGCCCCAGGCTATGAGAATATCGGTCAGGTGCCGGAACAATTCCCAATCTTAACGCGTCATCATTAAAGCTATGCGAATTGCGGCTGTATTTTTTTGCGCGGCCCTGCTTCCCGCTCAGCGGCTGAATATCTTTGAAACCCACCTCGCCTCCGGCAAAGCGGCGGTCCAGCAAAGCCGCTATGCCGAAGCCGATCGGCAGTTGCGCGCCGCTATCGCCGACGCCCAGTCCCTCGATCCGAGCGACCCCGCTACACCCGCGCGTACCGCCGAGGCTCTCGAAACTCTGTGCGATCTCGATCTGCTCATCGGCAAGTACGAGGAAGCGATTTCGCTCGAAGAGAAAGCTGTCGCCACCATCGAGCAGTCCGCCGGCCCCGACAGTCACGATCTCGCCCCTCGCCTCGTTCGTCTCGCCGGTACCTACCGCGCCGGCAGCCAGACTCCGAAAGCCGAGCCTGTACTGTTGCGCGTTCTGGCCCTCGATATCCGCGCGCTGGGCCCCGACGATGAACGCGTCTCTACCGATTACGACAGCCTCGGCAGCGCTTATGTGGAGATGCACCGAATCGGCGACGCCCGCCCCATTTATGAGAAGGCTCTTACGACACGCGTCAACCGCCTCGGCCCCGATCATCTGGAAGTATCCGGCAGCTACGAGAACCTGGCGATTATCGAAGAGAAGGACGACAAACCGAAGGCCGCCCGCGTCTATTACGAAAAGGCCCTCGCTATCGCCGAGAAAAAGCTGGGTGACGAGAGTTATTCGCTCACCGGCATTCTCGATCGCCTCGGCATGATGCTGCGCCGCCTGAAAAACTATGGCGAAGCCGAGCCGGTCCTCCAGCGCTCGCTCGCGATTCGCGAAAAGACTCTGGGGGCCCGCCACAGCGACGTCGCGCCCGCTCTCGACAACCTCGCCCTCACCTATTTTTCAGACAACAAATTCGCCGAAGCCGAGCCTCTCTTCGTGCGTTCGCTGCAGATATGGCTGGCCACTCAGGGGCCTTACAGTCCGCTCGTCGCACAGGCCCTCGACAATCTGGGTTCGCTTTATTCCGCGCAGCAAAGGTACGACGATGCCGAACCGCTGTTCAAACGAGCTCTCGGGATTCGCGAGCGCCAGGATATCGAAAGCCTGTCCAATCTGGCGCTCGTCTATCAGGCAAAGAACGATGCGAAGAACGCCGATCTCTACTTCCAGCGCGCCATACTCATCGGCGAGAAGGGCCTCGGCGGCGAGCATCTGGAGATCTCCGAAACCCTCGAGGCATACGAGGTCTTCCTGCGCGCTACGGGCCGCATCGCGGAAGCCAAAAAGGTCGCTTCGCGAGTTCACGATCTGAAAGAGCACAAGGACGCCGAAACGCCCGCTCCTGTGCGCAAGGCCGAGAAATAGGCGTGCGGTGAAAACGTCCCCGCTGGTAAGATCACAGTCTTGACTGTGCACAAAACCGCCGAGACCCCGTCGCGGCTGTTCCCCCTCCTCGGTCTGATGCTGGCGGTCGCGGTGCTCTGGTTCGCCCGCGAAATCCTGATTCCCGTCGCTTTTGCCATGCTGCTGGCGTTCCTGCTCAGCCCCATCGTGAAGCGGCTGGAGGGCTGGCGCATCCCGCGGACCGCTGCCGCGACTCTGGTCCTGCTGATGGCCTGCGCGGTGCTGGCCATCGTGGGCTGGCTCGTGATGGCTCAGATGATCGAAATCGCCGGGCGCCTGCGCGACGATACCCGGCACATCCAGCACAAAATCGAAGCTCTTCAGGGCCAGTCCAGCAGCCTCAGCGAGATGATCTCCACCCTCGAGAATCTCGGCAATTCCGTCCAGACTCCCAGTCCAGGCGCTCAATCGCCCATCCAGGTACAAATCGCCACCGAACACAACATGATGCAGGCGCTCCGCGACTACGCCGGCGACGTGCTGCGGCCGCTCGGCACGGCGGGCCTGATCCTCATATTCACCCTGTTCATGCTCATCGACCGCGAGAATCTGCGCAACCGCCTCCTCAGGCTCACCGGTGAACAGAAGCTGCAGGCCACCACCAAAGCCATGGACGACGCCGGCCAGCGCGTCAGCCGCTACGTTCTGCTGCAGTTTGCCGTCAACGCAGGTTTCGGCGCTGTCATCGCCCTGGGCCTCTATCTCATCGGCGTGCCCGACCCGCTGCTTTGGGGCGTACTCGGCCTGCTGCTCAGGTTCCTGCCCTACATCGGCCCGGCGATTGCCGCCCTGCTCCCGTTTGCTGTGGCCGTTGCCGAGAACGATGGCTGGCGTACTCCTTTGTCTGTGATTGGTCTGTTTGTGGTGACCGAAGCGATTGTGGGAAACATTGTCGAGCCCATGCTCTACGGCGTTCACACCGGGCTTTCCGCCGTCGCTCTTCTGATCTCCGCCGTCTTCTGGACCGTCATCTGGGGACCGGTCGGCCTGGTGCTCTCGACGCCCTTGACCGTCTGTCTCAGCGTGCTGGGCAGGTATTCCCCGCAGTTCGAATTCCTCAACGTAGTGCTCGGGGACGAGCCGGTCCTTACGCCCGACGTAATCTTCTATCAGCGCCTCCTTGCGCTCGATCAGCAGGATGCGCTCAACGTGCTCGAATCCCTCGGCAAAGGCCAGCCGCTGATCGATGTCTTCGACGGGATTCTGATCCCGGCCCTGGCCATGGCCGAGCGCGATCGCCATACCGGCCAGCTCGACGCGAAGCGCGAAGACTTCATCGTCCAGAGCATCTATGAATTCGTCACCGAACTGACCGAAGCCGAAGCGATGCCGCTTTCCGGCCGCGAAGTGCGCCGCACTCGCGTCTTCTGCCTGCCCGCCAACGATGCCGCCGATGAGATCGCAGCCGCTATGTGCGCCCACTTTCTCACCCAGGAAGGTTTCCCCGCGATTGCGTTTCCGGTGACGGATTCGCCCGGTGAACTGGTCTCGAGTCTCGGTTGTCAGGCCGATGACGTGGTGTGTATCTCGGCCGTCCCGCCGTTTGCCACCGGCCACGCGCGCAAGGTGGCAAAGGGCATCGCAGGGGCGGAGAATTCCCCTTCGATCATTGCCGGCCTTTGGGGATATGAGAAGCCCGGCGACGCTCGCATGCAGAGACTGACGAAATCGCTTCAGGCGACGGTCGCGACTTCACTCGCCGAAGCAGTCTCGCAGGTTCGCGCGCTCGACGATAAGGCTAAAACAACAGCGCTCTGAAGTCCGGGCCGAGGCCGTATTTGCGGGTCTTCCGGGCCGGATCTTCAACCACCACAAAACCCTCCTGAACCCACGCCGCGAGAATGTTGCGGGAGGCCCGCTGCGAAATGCCGAAGAGCTCCCCGAGGTCGCTGCTGACGATGAAGTTGCTTCGGCGGAAAAGATCGAGAGCTTTGCGCTGCCGGGGATCGAGTCTGCGCAAGGCGCCGGATCGATCCTGCTCCCCTCGCATCTCCGCTGCTTCCGCGCGCCGCCGAACGTTCTCAAAGCTCTCCGCCAGACCATCGCAAAAGTACTCCACCCATCCCGAGATGTCAGCTTCGACTCGGCCCATATAGTAATTGTGGGACGGGCCGATCGTGAGGGCCCTGTAGTAAGCGCTCAGGTTGCGCGCGTAGTATTCTTCCAGAGAATACAAACCCTTCAGGTTGTAGCCGCCTGAATGAAGAATGAGTGTCGTGAGTAAGCGCGCCGTTCTGCCGTTGCCGTCGTAATAAGGATGAATCGTCGCGAATTGATCGTGCGCTATTCCGGCGCGAAGAGGACAGGGCAACAAATCCTCCTGCGATGCGGCCACCCACAAGACCAGGGCTTTCATCAGCGCCGGCACGTCTTTCGCTTCCGGCGGCATGTAAACGATGCGCCGGCTGCGGCTCTCCCGAATGACATTCTGTCCGTCCCGGTACGGCGTCGGTCCGGCTTTGCTCCGCCCTTCGGCCATCACCAGGCCGTGCAGCGTCCGGATGTTCCGCTCCGACACCGGAGTTCGCGAGCTGGCCAGCTGCTCGACCTTTTCCAGCGCCGCATAGTATCCCAGCACTTCCTTTTCGTCACGCTCCCGGCCGGGAAAGTGTTGTTGCTGCCCGATCACGCCGGCAACCTCCTCCTGAGTGAGTCGGTTGCCCTCGATCATCGTTGAGTAGTGAGTCGAATACAGGCGGGCGGTTTCCCGGAGCGTCGCGAGTACTGAGGGCGTAATGGGCAGATCCTGTATGGCCTGCCGCGCACCTTCAATGCGCATCAGAGTGGCGGCAAGCTTCGGGGATATCGAGAACTTCGGTTTGAAACCGGGCATAACGGAAGCGGGGACTGCCGTTATTGTGCCGTTAAACTTCCGTTAAATCAAGAGGCCTAAATCTCCCGCCGGCCTTCCATCGCCTTCCACATCGTCACTTCATCGGCAAACTCCAGGTCGCTCCCCACCGGAACTCCCATCGCAATCCGCGTCACCTTCATCCCCAAAGGCCGCAGCAGCTTCGAAAGATAAACCGCCGTCGCTTCGCCTTCCACCGTCGGATTCGTCGCGACGATAATCTCCTGAAGCTCGCCCTTCGCAATCCGGTCCACCAGGCTCTTGATCTTCAGTTGCTCCGGCCCCACCCCGCGCAGCGGCGAGAGCGCCCCGCCCAGCACATGATAAAGCCCGTTGAACTGCCGCGTCACTTCAATGCCAACGATGTTATTAGGATCCTCCACCACGCAAACCGTCTTCTGGTCGCGATTCGGATTGAGACAATACTGGCACAATTCCTCGGAGCTGATGTTATTGCACTGCGCGCAAATCCGCAGCTTGTCTTTCACATCGAGAATGGTGCGCGCCAGGTGCTCCGCATCGTCCCGGCTGGACCGCATGATGTGAAACGCGATCCGCTGCGCCGACTTCTGCCCAATCCCCGGCAGTCGCTTGAACTCCGTGATCAGCCGCGCCAGCGGCTCCGCGAAATCCGCCATCTAAAACAAACCGGGAGGCAGTCCCATGCCGCCCAGCATCCCGCTCATCTTGCGCTGCGATTCGTCGTCCACCTTCTTCACCGCGTCGTTGCACGCCGCCAGCACCAGGTCCTGCAGCATCTCGACATCGCCCGCCACTTCCGCGTCGATCTTCACCCCAAGAACGTTCTTGTGGCCGTCCATCTTCACCGACACCATGCCGCCGCCGGCCGAACCCTCTACGCGAATCGCGGCCACTTCAGCCTGCATCTTCTCCTGCATCTGCTGGGCCTGCTTCATCATCGCCTGCATATTTCCGGGCATCTTCATTCGTTTACGGCTCCTTGAGGTTGCGTACGGCGCGCACTTCGCCGCCGAATACTTCTCGAAAACGCTGCACTTCGGGATGCGCGAGCGCACGCCCGGTCACTTCATCTTCGGTTGCGGCGGGCTTCGGCGCAAGCGGCGCGGCCGCGGCTTTCACTTCGCCGAAGTTTACTTTGAAGCGCAGCCCGGCGTGGCCCAGATGTTTGAGGGCGGTCGAGATTTCCTCGCGCCCGAGATCGAGCTGGAACGATTTCGGCGCGGTCACGATCAGCTCGTTATTCACCAGCGCTACTTCGGCCTGCGCGATGGCATCGGCGGAAAACGTCAGACCGGCTTCGACCATTGCGGTATGCATTTTTTGTCGCCAATCGTCTGTAGCGGAAGGCGGAGCGACAGCCGCGACAGGCTTCGGGGGAGACGGGGGGGCAGCAGCCGCAGGCCTTGCCATCGGCGCCGGCGTAACAGGCCGCGCAACAGGGGGAGCCACCGCCACCGGAGCACTTGCCGGAAGACCCGCCAGCGCTTCTTCAATCGCCACCAGTTTCCCGGCCTGCACCATCTTCAACAAACCAATCTCAAGATGAAACCGCGGTTGCAGCGAGAACTGTAAATCGCGAAACAGATCGAGCGACAGCTGCAGATACCGCGTCAGATCCTCTTCGCCAAACTGCGCCGCAATCTGCTTCATCTGTCCGCGCTCCGCAGGGCTCGCCGCAATCAGGCGCGTACTCTCGCCCGCGATCTTCGTCACCAGCAGATTTCGCAGATAACGCGAAAGCTCCCGTGAAAAATGCTGCGGGCTGCCGCCGTTGCGCTCCAGCTCATCCACCAGCGCCAGCATCGCCCCGCCACCCTGCGCCGCAAGCGCCGTCGTCACCTGCGCCATCGCATCGATCCCGAACGCCCCCAGCAGCGTCCGCACCGCCGCCGCTTCCAGCTTATTGCCGCAGCAAGCGATCGCCTGGTCGAGAGCCGAAAGCGAATCGCGCACCGACCCTTCGCCCGATTGCGCAATCACCGACAGCGCTTCGTCATCCGCCTCGATGCCTTCCGAAACGCAGATCTCCCGCATCCGGTCGATCAGATCGTTAAAATCCACCGAGCGAAAACTGAAGTGCTGGCAGCGCGAAGCGATAGTCGCCGGAATCTTGTGCGATTCCGTCGTGCACAGCACAAACACCGCCCACTCCGGCGGCTCCTCGATCGTCTTCAGCAGCGCGTTAAACGCCTCGCTCGTGATCATGTGCGCTTCGTCGACGATGAAAATCTTGTAACGGTCGCGCGAAGGCTGATACCGAACGTTCTCGCGCAGTTCGCGCATCTCGTTAATCCCGCGATTCGAAGCCGCGTCGATTTCGATCACGTCCGGCGAACCGCCCGCGCTGATTTCCCTGCAGCTGGCGCAGTTATCGCAAGGCGTATCGGTAGGCCCTTTTTCACAGTTCAGGCAGCGCGCCAGAATGCGTGCCGTAGTTGTCTTGCCCGTCCCGCGCTGCCCGGAAAAAATATATCCGTGCGCGATGCGGTTCTGTTCGATGGCATTGCGAAGCGTCGTCTTGATGTGGTCCTGGTTGAGCACATCCGCGAACGACTGGGGGCGATACTTCCGAGCGATGACCTGATACATGCGGAGGGCCGAAACTTCTTTTTCTTATGCCAGGCCCCGGGTAATCCGCGGCACACAGGTTAAACCACTACCGTTGCTTCCTTCCGGACCTGGCGGGGTTTGCAGCCGCCCATTGCACGGAGCCCGAAACCTGACGATCTTCAGATTATCATCCCGGCCCTAATGGCCCGCCGGATTCCACCCATCGCCCCCGCGCAGAAAAACATCGGGCAGAAACACCGCCGCCTCAGCCGCCGTCAGCACGTGCGCCCACTTCACCCGGTCACTCGTCCGCGCGCCCTCGCCCATCGATCCGATCTCGCCATACCAGGCCGTCGCTTCGTTCTTCGCGTCCTTCCAGTTATCCCAACCCTCGGGGCGAATGAAGGCATCCATATTGCATTCGATATAAACCACTCGCGAATAAGGCCGCCACGGACGGCCCAGAAACGAGCCCTTCGTCTGCCCTTCGCCCGTCAGCCTGCACCGATAAAAGACCAGCCCAGTCGTCATGTCCGCCGCCGTGCGATTGTTCGCCGTCAGATATCCATCGCCCTTGCTGTGAATCTCGCAGTTATCGAAAAGAGCCGCCGCATTGCCGAAGATGAAATCCACATGCCCTTCGATATAGCAGTCTTTGTAATACTGACGGCCCGTAGCCGCGTACAAGGTATCCTGCCAGCCGAGGAATCGGCACCGCCGAAACTCGGCGCGATCCGAATGAATCATGATCGCGACCGCCTGCGATCCCACCCCGAAACTATTTTCAAACGTCACGCTCTCGGCCTGAAACTCCGCGCCCTGCACCTCAACCGTGCTGCTCAGGAACGTCCCGCCCGCTTCCTTCGCGCTCATCGCCGCGGTGATGACGGTCGTCTTCGCGTCCCTGCCAACGAACGTCGTGCGCGGACGATCCTGCGGCACTACCAAACGCTCATGATAAATCCCCGGGCGAATCTCAATCATCAGCCGCTGCCCCGCCGCAACAAACGGAGCATGATCGATCGCCATCTGAATCGTTTTGAAATCGCCTGAACCATCGGGGTTCACCACCACCTGAATGGGCGCAGTCCCGGCCAAAAGCAAAGGCCGCATAGCCGGCACCACCCGCGCAAACTCTGCGGCTGCAATCCGGCCGATCTCGTTCCGCCCCTTCGCGCCCAGATGCGTCGTATCGGGCTTGCCCTCTTTATCGAGCGCATCGATGTCGAGACATCCGATCGGCCCCAGCTTCTGGGCTTCCTCGCGCGTCAACGCATACAAATCCATCAAAGGCACGCCCTTCTCCGCAGCCACCGCGCGCGCCGCCTCCACATAAGGCGCCAGAGAATCTGTCTTCAACTTGCCTTCTGTATCGAAAACCCGTCGAGTGATCGAAGTCACCAGCACCGGCTTAGCGCCCACCCCGCGCGCCTCCTCGATATACCGAATGAGCCGATCGCGATAAGTACTCTTAGGATCCGTCTCACGTTCAGGCCCTTTACCCGGCCCATCGTTATGCCCGAACTGAATCAGAATGTAATCGGGCTTCGCCGCCAGCGCCGGCGCCCACGCCCCTTCATCGCGAAAGCTCTTCGAACTGCGCCCGTTCAACGCCAGATTCGTAACCTCAACCTCGGGTCCGAACGAAAGGCGAAGGCCAGGGCCCCAGCCACCCTGATCGTTGACGGTGGAATCGCCCACCAGCACGATGCGAGTGGCGCCGGAAGCAATGAAAGGTAACGCGGCCAGCAATATCAGTCGATGCACATCACGATCATACGCCGAGTTCCTAAACTGAGGGAGAGAAATGGAAATTAGAATTTTGGCCGAGACGGACGCCGAAGCCTGGTGGAACCTGCGACTGAAGGCGCTCGAAACAGAACCCTTTGCTTTCGGCAAAGCAGCCGAAGAGCATCGGGCCACCACGGTCGAGTCAATCGCTCAGCGATTCCGCGACACGTCGTGGAGCGTCACATTCGGCGCGTTTGAGAGCGCGAGCATGGTGGGCATCGCCACCTTTCTCCGCCACATCGGTCTCAAGGAACAGCACAAAGGAGAGATTGTCGGCGTATATGTGGACTCCGCGGCGAGGCGAAAGGGCGTCGCAAAGGCACTCCTGGCCGCATTGCTGACGCGCGCGAAAGCAGATGCCTCGCTGGAACAAATCCTGGTTTCGGTGTCCGCAACTCAGCACGCGGCCCGCGAACTCTATCGGGCCTTAGGGTTTCAGACATTCGGCACCGAGCCCCGCGCCCTCAAAATCGGAGACGACTACGTTGACGAGGACCATATGATCCTCAGAATTCGATAGCTTCCTTTTCGTTCAGCGCCATCCGCAGTACCGATCTCACGCGCCTGTGCCTCACCAGGCTCATCAGCGAAACGAAGCGGTCCACCACCGCCGGGAAACGGCCTTTAAAGAACTCCGTCAGCGACTTGTCGATCCCTTCATCGGTCCGATAGAAGACCCGGTCGCTCCACTTCTTCCAGCCCAGCGAATGATTGGGGTCGTCTTCGAGGATGTCGCACATGTTCTCCAGAATGCGCATCTTCAGCGAATCCCTGTATTGCGGCATGAACAGAACGTCGCTCCAGCCATCGCATCGCACTTCCGCCGCAAACTCGGCGAACGAACTGGCATTGGTCAGATTCAGGCAGGCATTGGGCTCGCGTCCATGGCGGTCGCCGCCGGAGATCACCGGAAGACCGAAGCGCGCCGCCAGTTTCCCGGCCCGACGATTCTCTCCCCACGGCCGCAGGCCATTCAGTTCCAGCGCATGAATAAAGGGCCCGAAGGCATCGAGAAACGCCGTCACCATCTCGGCATGCGTAGCCTCCCCAATATGGTTCTCGTCCCACATGGGATGGTTCAGGATCACCAGCGTTTCCGGGGCCTCGCCCACCCACGCCAGCATCTCGCCGATTTTACCTTCGCTCGGCTGCGCGGTGAATTCGTTCATCGCGCGCGTCATCGAAACCGCCGCATCCACAGGCAGATTATGCACGCCCACATGGAAAAACGTCAGACGGAAAGGAATGGTCCATTCGATCGAGATCGGGCAATCGCGCATCTCTTCGAGCGCATGCAGGTTGATTCCCGCATCGATATTGTCGTGATCGGAAATAGAAACCAGCGCATCTGTCCCGAGTTCGCGCTCGATCTGACCGCCCTCCAGATCGAGCGCCTGACGCGCCGATAATGGCGGCGTCCACCAGGCCCGCTTCAAATCCAGTTCACGGCCCTTGTTCGCGCGATACTTCGCCCGCTGCTTCCGGATAGCGCCGGAAAGCCAGGGCGTATTCGCAGTCGCCCTTTCGACGAAGTCCAGCGACTCCTTCGAATGCAGCGTATGGCTGTGCAGGGAAACGCCGGTGCGGACCGAAGGAACCGAATTCTTCTGCCAGTGGAAGTTGACTCGCGACTCTCTCATGCTCATGCGTTCTCCCTGGAAGTTTTGAATGCAAAATGAATCGGCGGCGCGCCCGCGTTCACATCGGCCTCAAACGTCAGCCGCAGGAACGACCTTGCCTGATACTCGAAGCGCAGCGGCAGGTTGTGCTCGGACCTGGCCTCATACCAAAGCCGGAACGGCGTCCTAATGCCCGTGCGCTTCTCGGTGAGCATTGCGCTCATCTTCATCACCGATCCGCCTGAAGGCACCAGCTTCTTCTCCGAAAAATGCGCCGTCGCGGCCGCATCCGGTTCCTTCTGCGTCTCCAGCACAAACTCTTTGCTGTTGAAGATCAGCAGGCCCGAAGTCGAGGGGCGCGGATTCAGAATCGCCCGGCGCACCAGATAGAGGAAGGTCGACGGCTTCTCCGAACCGTTCGACGCTCCCGGCTCATCGCCTTTGAGCGGCGTCATCGCCGACCGCGCTTTCTCCACCAGCTGAGTAATGTCGCGCCAGGTAAACTTCGAAGGAAATTCCAGCCGGTCCACCCGCGCATGAAAGCGGCCGTTCTGACCCACGCCCTGCGAAGCGCTGTAGGGCACCATCGCCCCCGAGGCTTCCAAAGCCTTCTTCGCCTGATCCAGATTCTTCTCCTGCGAAGTGGTCATAAACGCCAGCCACGCGCATTCCGACGGCACTCCCGGCTTCTCCTCCACCACCGCTTCCTGAATGAAGCCGACGCGGTTCAGCCCCCGCGCGCTCTCCGGATAAGAGCCCGCGCCGAACTGGATCGAAATCGTTCGCCCCGCCTCTTCCGTCACCGCGTAACCGCTGCCGACCGACGCTCTCGACACCAGCGGAATCGAAAACAGCATCACCGTCGCGCTCGCGGTGTATTTGCGAATCTCAAGCCTTGCGCCAGGAGCGTCAACCCCCAGCAACCGGTCCACTTCAAACGTGGCGCCGAAGAGTTTTGACAACAAACCGCCGCCGCTGAGGGCCAGGATCTGCCGTCTCGTAATTCGCATGCCTGAACATCCCGGTGATTCGCTTACAAAACGATCTCCGCTCCAAAACATTTTCGCCATAATTGTTTTACCGTCCGATCAATTCGCGATTTGGCAAATCCCCTGGCGTCGAGTAGGTGTGCGCTTTGATGGTTTCCGTTATCTGCTGTCCCTGAGTCAGCGCATGCAGCTCCCGATAGAGCTGCAGATATCGCCTGGTGACGCGGGACCAGGAATGATCGAGTGCCGTCTGCCGGGCGGCCACACGTCTGTTGCTGCCTGCGCTCACATCCCCGATTGCGCGCGCAAATGCTTCAGGCGAAGGATCCGCAAGCCGGCAATTGCTCTCGTTGGCGTACGCCGTCACCCCGCCCGCATTGGGCGCCACCAGAGCAAGGCCGGACGCCATCGCTTCCAGCGGAGTAATTCCGAACGGCTCGCGAGGATTCGGATGCACGAATACATCGGCATTCGCGAAACAGTCGGCCAGCAGTTCGCGGTCGGCAACGTGGCCGAGGAATGCGACATGATTAAGTCCGCGCGCCGCGCAATCCTGACGAAGCGATTCCAGCAGAATCCCGCTTCCCGCAATCGCGAGCCGGTAACGAGCCGGGTCAAGCCTCGCCGCGGTTTCGATCAACAGACCGAGATTCTTCTCGGGTGCAAGCCGCCCCGCGTAGAGCAGAATCGTCACATCCGGCGATCCGCCGCAAAGCCCGATCAATCTCTCGCGCCCCGCCGCGGACTTACGCTCCGGAGTAAACCGATCGCTATCCACGCCCATCGGAGCCACCCAGATTCCGCGCCTCACCTTGTGCCCGTGCGAAGCGCGAACCAGTTCGGCCGCAGTGTGTTCTGAGACCGTGATGTGGTGGTGGAACATGGGGAAATAAACCCACTTCATGTACCACTCGCAGAACTTCCGGCCAGCCTCGCCGCGCGTAAGATACGCCGCCACGTTCTCGTCCATGCGCTCATGGCTCGTGCCTACGACCGTGGGCCGCAGTTTCACTCCCGGCAAGCGCCCCGTGCGCAGCAGACCTGCCAGATAAAGCATCGAATACTTGTCGGAAGCCTCGATCAGATCGGGTTTTTCTTGTTTTTCTTCATTGACGATATTCTGCAGCGCCGTGCCGCGAAACAGAAAACGATGCGGCAGCACCAGTCGGTAATCGCGATTCAGCGGCGCGCGCGGCGCTTCGATGTGATAGATTCGCCCAAACCGCCCCACCTCTTCAACCTGAGTCTTCTCGCCCGGCACCACCAGCCGCATGAAGTGCCCTTCGCGCTCGGCTGCCTCGAACAGAGCTTTATAGAAGGTGCCGACACCGCCTGACGACGCGTGCCAGCAGTTCGTCAGATGGAGAGTCTTCAAGCCTCGCTGCCCCGCAGCGACCTCGCAACCCAAAGCGGGATCGCCGCAAGAAATCCGCCAATCACTTCGCGGCATCGCCTTCATGTCCTGACCCAGCGTCCGGCAGTTCTCGCCCACCACCATCGTTCCCCGCCGCATCGCATAAAAGTTGAAGAGCGTGGAGATCACCGTGAAGCTCATCGATGAAATGATGCTCGCTTTCAGATGCGGAGTGTGGCGCAGCCAGTGCACCAGAAACTCAAGCGTATGCGAAGACAGCGGCAGCAATACCATCGCAGCCACCGCGCCCTGCCATTCAGGCTCGGTTTCCCCCAGGGTTTGCGTTATCGCACCGTAAAAACCCGAGGTCAGCGCGCGATAGGTCCATTCCGCAAGCATCGCGCCCACCGCCGCGTGCCAGCCTGACCGCAGATTGGCCAGGAAAAAAATGATGCCCCGAATCAGCGAACTGAAGAATGCGGCCTTCCAGTTCCCGCGCCGAACCAGCAGATCCACCGGCCTGGTTGCGAGGCTGTAAAGCGCTTCTTTAAGCGTCATTACAAGGAGATGTCCTGCGCGATAGTAGCCCGTCAATGTTTGCAGTTCGATGAAGGTCCAAACAAAAAGTGGGAAAAATGATGTAATAGTTCTGATACGATTTGGTCGATGAATCGAAGAACCGCCCTCAAGTCTGCCGCCGCAGCCGGCATTGCGGCACTCGCCCGGCCCGCGCTCCCCGCGCCTTTGGGAGGCCGTCTGAAGCAGGGTGTCTCTTTGTGGACCTATCAAAAATGGTTCGATCTCGATGGGCTTTGCAAAGAAGCCGTCCGCATCGGCCTCAAAGGGATCGATCTGGTTACGCCGGATCAGTACGCCACGGTGCAGAAGTACGGGCTGATTCCTTCCATGACCTCGGGCACCGCGCCCAACACGATTCCCATCGGCCTCAATCGCCTCGATAACCACGACAAAGTTCTCGAAAGCCTGAAGAACGACATCACTCTTGCCTCCGCCGCCAAAGCCCCTAACGTGATTATCTTTTCCGGCAATCGCAAAGGCCTGCCGGATGGCGAAGGCCTGGCCAACTGCGCCATCGGGCTCAATAAAATCAAGGCCTACGCGGAAGAAAAAGGCGTCACCGTAAACCTGGAACTCCTCAACAGCAAGGTGAACCACAAGGACTACATGGCCGACCACTGCGCATGGGGAGTCGAGCTGATGAAGCGCGTCGGCTCGCCGCGAGTCAAACTGCTCTACGACATCTATCACATGCAGATTATGGAAGGCGATCTCATCCGCACCATCACCGAAAACATCGCCTTCATCGGCCACTTCCACACCGGCGGCAATCCCGGACGCAATGAGATCGACGACACCCAGGAAGTCAACTGGCACGCAGTCGCAAAGGCCATAGCCGACACCGGCTACCAGGGCTTCCTCTCCCACGAATTCGTCCCCGCAAAGACCCCGCCCATCAGAGGTCTCGAACAGGCTTTCGAAATCTGCACGGTTTAGGTTTAGTCTATGCTGGCAAGGTATGCCTAATTACGTCTGGAGGCCCATAGAGCAACTTGGCGACGCCGAAAAGAGCATCGATCTCGCTGCCATGCGGCCACTCTACGAGAACTGGCGCGCATCTCGAAAGCGAATTCAGCAATCCAGCCCAGCACAGTTGGCCGAGTTCAATCAACGATTGATCCGCAGGCTGAGCGTAGAAACCGGCATCCTGGAACGTCTGTACGATCTGGATCGAGGAACCACGGAAGCACCTGTAGTGCATGGGTTCGCTGAGGACCTGGTTACTCGTTCAAATACGAATATAGAACCGTCGCGCCTCATCGACCTGTTAAGAGATCAAGAGGCTGCTATCCAGCTGGTTATGGACTGCGTTGCGAAAAACCGTGACATCACGAAGGGACTGATCCACGAGCTTCATGCGATTCTTACCCGACATCAGGACAGTATAACCTGAATTATGCGCAGAACTGCTGATGGCGCGGCGTTGACGGCCCCGCAGAGATGCCCCCGTCGCTGTTGAGTTTGCGTCTTTTTCTCTGACCGGTGTCCTCCGCTTGTAAGTAGTTGCTGCGGCGACTGCACCTGTGCATAGAATTTTATGCGCGCCACCTCAACAACGAAGAGCGATGGGAATCACGGGCACAAACCCGGCCGTTGGTGTCATCAGCCGCTCGAACAGAGGCCGCTTGGCGTAATGATCGCTGTAGCTGACGCCTACTCTTCCGGCGTGGCTCCAGATGCGCGCCGCGACGAACAGGAACTTCAGCCGCGCCGTCGCCAGGGTGTTATGACCGAGCGTTTCGACTCTGGCTTCTGCTTCGCGATTGAACAGCATCAGCCAGCAGTTAAGGTTGTAAGCCAGCATGGCGAACTGGAAGTAAATGCAGTTCATCGCCCACCGCCCCGACGGATGATCCGCCATTCCGGCATCGTTTTTGGCCTCTTTGATGAGATTCTCCGCGCTCGCCCGCTGATTGTAGAACCATGCCAGCAAAGCGATTCCGCCGCTCATATTCGTGACGAAAACGCGATACCTGTATTCCGGCGTGTCGAACAACTGATACTGTTCGGATTTCTTCGCCGCGGCCGCCTGCTTCTTTTTGATATAGCGCAGCGCGATAAACCGATGCGCTTTCGTCCAGCCCTGTGGCTGATACCGGAACTCGCACTGACCGTCGGCATCGGTTTTCGGCGAGCCAGTCCATTCGGCGGCTTTCAGTTCGTCAATCAAACGCGACGTCTTGCGGGCCGAGACGATAAAGCGCGCCCCCGCCTTCTCATACGCCTCCACCGCTTCGTTGCAGTAGAATCCGGAGTCGGCCCGCGCATACACTGTCTCGGCGCCCTTTGGCACGGCGGCGAACACCCCTTCCAGATGGCGGGCGATCTGTTTGCCCGTGCGCCGGTCGCCGTTACGCAATTCGCCGGCCACGTATTCCCGAGTCTCGGCCATGAACGTCAGAATCGGCTGATAGCTCTTCTTTCCTTTGTTCTTCGGGTTGTAGCTCTTACGCCCGCCCATCTGGTGGCCGAACAACGTATGCACCGTCGTGTCGGTGTCCAGCGTGACGGTCTTTAGATCCACATGCGCTGCTTCCCATACGCGCTGCCGCAACGTGTGCTGAATCCGGAGAATCTGTCCCGCCACGCTCAGATGCAGCGAGGCCAGAAACCGCCAGAAGGTGCATTGCGGCGGCAACCGCACGATTTTCAGAATCCTGGTCAGCATCGGCTCACGCTCCAGAAAGCGCAGGTGATTCAGGCGCGAAAATCCCACATAAAGCGCCAGCACTATGGCGAGCACGAAGCGGTAAACGGGCATCGCGCGCACACCCCCCGCCCGATCGTGAGAGTCTCTTCGACCAGTTGCTCCCATCCGAGTTTTTCGAGCATCGTGGCCACCGGCAGCAAGCCGCCATACGCGGTCAGATTCCGCGCCGAGAAAGTCATATGGCGTGGAAGCGCGGATTTTCAAGGGTTCCGGAGCAGCCGTCTCCGCCCCTTGTCTGGCGGGCGTTTTCCCGCTATGCTTTCGATTGTTCTTCACCTTTTGGGTGACTCCTGAGAATGGGTTTGCGAAGCGTCAACTTCGCTGCTCCACCTGTTTTAACGCAGGATTCTCAGGGGTTCCCCAATCGGCTGAACTTTTCAATCCGCTTCAGCGGATCTGATTTGTGTGCATAGGTCCGCTTTAATGGCGGATGATACGTTGGGGAATCGCCTTGAGATATTGCTCACCAAAGGTAAATACAAGGAGCAGCCCAACAATCCGCGGCGCCCGGGCGGCGGCAGCCACGAATACTGTCCCCCAGTCCATGTCGAAAGTGAGATGGACCGGCTAATCGATTGGCTTGGAACCTACGGCGATGAAGACCCAGTGATCGTTTCGACGTGGGCCCACCACCGATTCACTCAAATCCATCCTTACCAGGATGGCAATGGGAGAGTGTCTCGCGCGTTGACTACAATGATCCTTCTGCTTGCCGGCCTATTGCCATTGGTCATTGACCGCGATCTGAGAGTCGAATATCTGGCCGCGTTGGAGTCTGCCGACCTGGGTAGCTTGACGAAACTGGCAAATATGTTCGCTCGTCTCGAGCGTAACGCCATCCTTCAGGCCCTTAGTGTCGACGCAGATACTGAGATCTCACACCAGCAGACTCTTACTTCCGCGGTTATCAGTTCGCTACAGGATAAGTTTGGCAAACGGCGAATGCAGCGATTTGCAGAGTTGCGGCAGGTAAACGACGTTGCCATCCAACTCCGTGGGCAGGCCGAACTGTCACTTCGAGCGTCGTTCAATGAGATCGAGTCTACAGTTGCCGCCCTCGGAAAGACGGAGGCATTTGTACAGCTTGGGGGATCCGACTTTGGAAATGCGCACTGGTATAAATTCGAGGTAGTAACCACCGAGAAAGGGACGCCGCAAGGCGGTGTGATTTCGCCGCTGTTGGCGAACCTGTTTCTGCACTGGTTCGACGCTTTGTTCCACGGGCCGCAAGGCCCCTCGAGTTGGGCAGACGCCAGATTGGTAAGGTATGCCGATGACATGGTGATTCTGGCGCGAGAGGGGAGCGGGGAACTAACCGACTGGGGGGAATCGAAGCGGGAAGGGAAGTTCGGACTGGAGATCAACCGCGAGAAGACGCGCGTGGTGGAAGTGAAGCCGGGAGGAGGAAGTCTGGACTTCCTGGGATACACGTTTCGATGGGACCGGGACCTTCGGGGTCGGCCCCACAAGTATCTGAACGTGATCCCGTCGGCGAAGGCTGTTGAACGGGAACGGGAGAAGCTACGGGCAATGACGACATCAAGTCAAAGCCATGTGCCGCTGCCGCAACTGGTGGACCGTCTGAACCGGCAACTGGGAGGCTGGGCGAACTACTTCAGCTACGGATATCCGCGCGGAGCATGGTGGGAGATCGACTGGTTCGTACGCAACCGTTTGATAGTGCATCTACAGCGGCGCAGTCAACGGCCGCATCGACCGCCGAAAGGGGTGGGATGGTACGAGCATATTCAGAGCTTCGGCCTGAAACTGCTTAACAAACTGCCCGGTAAGCGGCCTGTGCATGCCTGAGGCGAGATTCTTCCGGAGAGCCGGATGCGGGAAATCCGCACGTCCGGTTCGACGAGGGGAGGGGCACCGTGAAGGTCCCCTCCTACTCTATTGGTTCGGTACCTAAGTGTTGTGTCCCGGATTTGGCTATACATAAGATCGGGACACGCCGCGTGTCCATGGGAGATCCGTTTGTACAGGTATTTGGTAGTGGGTCAGTTTGAGATTTTGGCTTTGGCCGCGCGGGTCGTAATCGGTTCAACAGCCTTCAGGAGTCCGATAACTTCGTCCACGCTCCAAGCGTGATTCGCAATCCCCGCCTTCATCGCCGGGGTCATCTTGAGCGTCTGGTGGACGCGTCCGAAGTTGTACCACATGAAGTACAGGGCAACCGCCGCCGCGTGGTTCTCCAACTTCTTGCTGAAAGCGTTCGTCAGCCGGGTGAACCGGCGCATCGACATCCGCATCGTGAGATTCTGGCGCTCCACGTATGACGTGTTGATGTGGGCCGGATCAGGGGTTCCGGTTACGGGCTTGCTTTCGCAGGACGTGCAGATAGCGGGGCTGTAGCGCTTCTCGCCCTGCGGGTCGATACCGTAGACCTTCACCAACATCGCGTAGTCGATGTCTTCGCCGAACGCCTTATCGACCGCCGTCAGGTACGCTTTATGCCCATCGGTGGTCAACTGGACCCGGTTCGCCAGGCGGGACGCCAGATCTTCCATGAAGTTCCGCGCCGTGTCTGCATCGCGACTGCCGAGCATGAAGGATGGGACTAATTTTGTTTCGGCGTCAATAGCCGTCCACGTCCACACGTCGCCAGCGTAACCGCCGTCTTCCAGGTGATGCGGCTTCACGTTCTTTGCCTTCGCCCCTACGAAGCTCCAGATCTCATCGGCCTGAATCCGCTTGCACGGCAGGTTCCGCATCTTCTCATCCATGAACGTCTCGCACACGTTTCCGAGTTCGACCAGCAGCTTCGCGATGGTGTTCTTCGATGCGCCTGTCATTCGTACGGTGGTACGGATCGAGCATCCTTCGACAAGGCACCGAACGATCTCGCTGCGCTTTGCGGAATCGAGGCGATTCATACTGACCATTATACTTGAGCGTGTACGGAATATCAATACTTTGATTCGCTGTTTTAGGTGCGAGCGATAGGCGAACGTGCCGTTGGTATAGGATAACTGCTGTTTGGTGCAGTATGATTGAGGCGAATGGATTTCCAACGCAGAGTCACCCTTCAGGCAAACATACATCAAGCTTTTAGCCCGAGCGCGCCGATTGATCGACAGGATCTGTTCGCCGGACGAACCAGGCAGATCGAAAAAGCAATGGGTGCCGTTTTTGGAAGAGGCCAACACGCCATGATCTTTGGGGAACGCGGCGTAGGAAAAACGTCCCTTGCCAATCTCCTTTACGATATTCTCGTCGTGACTGGAAGGTCATCGTACCAGCGGGCGCGGATTAACTGCGCGGAGTCAATGACCTTCGATTCAATGTGGGCCACGGTTTTTCGTCAGTTAAAGACTGACGTAGACGGTGAAATGGTCCATCTCGGAGACAGTGTTCCGTCTGGGGCGACAAGCGAGAACATTCGCGAGTGCTTCGATGCAATGGATGATCCCAGCGTCGTCATAATTGACGAGCTTGACAGGATAACAGACCAGCAGACTCAAACATTGCTGGCTGACACTATTAAGACTCTTTCTGACAACTCAGTGAACACTACGCTGATACTCGTTGGCGTGGCTGATTCAATAGATCAGTTGATTGCTGAACACCGCTCAATAGACAGAGCACTCATCCAGATACAGATGCAGCGGATGTCAAAGGGCGAACTGATAGAAATCGTAGATAAAGGAATTGCTAGGTGTGAAGG
>Ga0302319_10002457_pt1 | contig 39958 bp, 31 predicted proteins | sample Bog_T0_2_FD_203319 | JGI IMG/M metagenome (GOLD analysis project Ga0302319, IMG submission 203319) | Peat permafrost microbial communities from Stordalen Mire near Abisko, Sweden - Bog_T0_2 | ecosystem: Environmental > Terrestrial > Soil > Wetlands > Peat | place: Sweden: Abisko, Stordalen Mire... | reverse complement strand
CGCGGTGAAATCCATTGGGAATCCTGGCCTTTCCTGCTTTGAAAATGCAAAGAGCCCCGTCTTGCGACGGGGCTCTTGCTAATGGCGGAAAGGGAGGGATTCGAACCCTCGTTAGCACCCTAAAGTACTAAGCCGGTTTAGCAAACCGGTGCCTTCAGCCACTCGGCCACCTTTCCAAACCGTTGCTTGTTGCGGGCCCAGGGGCCTGCCTGAAGGGTCACAATCTTCCCCAAGCCGGGGCCCGCTGTCAATCCAACATCAGGCTTGGCTACCCCTTTTCAGCCCCCTAAATAAGCCTTTTTCACCCTTTCGTCCTTGGCCACATCGGCAGCAGGGCCTTCCAGCACCAGCCGGCCTGTCTCCAGCACATAGGCCTGGTGACTGATAGCCAGGGCCGCGCTGGCGTTCTGCTCCACCAGCAGCACGCTGACGCCCTCGGCGCATATCCTCTCCACGGTCTCCAGGATCAACTCGGCCACCTGGGGAGCCAGGCCCAGGCTCGGTTCGTCCAGCAGCAGCAATTGGGGCCGGGCCATCAGGGCGCGGCCAATGGCCAGCATCTGTTGTTCCCCCCCCGACAGCGTGCCGGCCTTCTGCTTGAGCCGCTCCTCCAGCCGGGGGAAGAGGCTGAGAACGTGGGCCAGGTCCTTGACCACGCCGGCCTTGTCGCGGCGGGTGTAGGCGCCCAGGTCCAGGTTCTCGGACACCGTCAGGCCGGCCAGCACGCCCCGGCCCTCGGGGCAATGCACCAGGCCGTGATGGACCCTTTGATGCGTCGGCACGCCCTTCAGGCTCTGGCCTTGGAACAGCACGGTGCCTTCGCAAGGCAGCAGCCCGCTGAGGGCCCCCAAGGTGCTGGTCTTGCCGGCCCCATTGGCCCCGATCAGGCACACGATCCGGCCCCGCGGCACGCTCAGGTCCAGCGATCGCACGGCCTCGATGGCGCCGTAGCGGACGCCCAAGCCTTGGACCTGCAGGATGGGGTCGCTCATCGCCCCCCCCGCTTGGTGCCCAGGTATGCCTCGATGACCCGCGGATCCTGCCGCACCGATCCGGGCGACCCCTCGCTGATCTTCTGGCCATGGTCCAGCACGATCAGGCGCTCGCAGAGGCCCATCACCACGCTCATGTCATGCTCGATCAACAGGACGCTGAGCCCGAAGTCCTGGCGCAGGCGGGCGATGGCCGCCTTCAACCAGGCGCTCTCGGCGGGGTTCATGCCGGCGGCGGGCTCGTCCAGCAACAGGATCCTGGGCTCAGCCGCCAAGGCCCGGGCGATCTCCAGCTTCTTCTGATCCCCATAAGACAGGCCGGCGGCTCGCGCGGCGGCTCGGGGCAACAGCTCCAGGCGCTCCAGCAGGGCCAGGGCGCGCTCGGTGATGGCCTTTTCGGCGGCCAGGGCGGCCGGGCGGGCCAGCAGGCTTTCCAACAGCCCGGGGGCTTGGCGGGCGTGCAGGGCCACCCGCACGTTGTCCAGGACGCTCAGCTCCTTGAACAAGCGGATATTCTGGAAGGTGCGGACGACCCCCAAAGCGGTCACGTCATGGGGCTTCAGGCCGGCCAAGTCGCGGTCGAAGGCGCGCACGGTGCCGGCGGTCGCCTGATAGACGCCTGTCAGGATGTTGAACAGGCTGGTCTTCCCGGCGCCATTGGGCCCGATCACGCCCACCAATTCACCAGGGCCCAGCGTCAGGCTCAGGTCGCTCAGGGCCGCGATGCCCCCGAAGCGCAGGCTGACGTTCTCGACGGATAGGACCGGGGCGGCCGGGCTGATCATCGCGCGCCCCGCTTGAACCAGGGCAGCTGCCACAGTTCGCGGCGGCCCAGCAGCCCTCCCGGCCGGAACAGCATGAGCAGCACCAGCGCCAGGGAGTACAGGACCATGCGCAGGTCCACGCCGGTGAGCTCCTTCAGCGGTCGCAGCGCCTCCGGCAGGATGGTGAGCAGCACGGCGGCCAGCACCGCCCCGCTCATGCTGCCCATGCCCCCCAACACCACCATCACCACGACCTCCACCGACTTCATGAAGCTGAAGCTTGAAGGGTGCAAAAAGCTGTAGGTGAAGGCGAACAGGGCCCCGGCCGCGCCGGCGCCGGCGGCGCTGGCCACGAAGGCGCCGACCTTGCTGCGCGTGGTGTCCACGCCCAGGGCTTCGGCCGCCACTTCGTCCTCGCGCACGCTGAGCAGCGCGCGCCCGCAGCTGCCCTGCATCAGCCGGGTGCAGGCCGCCAAGGAGAGGGCCAGCAAGCCGAAGACCCAGGGCGCCCCGCCGGCCGAGGGGATGCCGATGAAACCGCGGGCCCCGCCCAAAGCCTGGCTGTTGAGCAAGGCCACGCGGATGATCTCGCCGAAGCCCAGGGTGACGATGGCCAGGTAGTCGCCGCGCAGGCGCAAGCTGGGCAGGCCCACCAGCCAGCCCGCCAGGCCAGCCAGCGTCGAGGCCGCCAGCAGGCAGAGCGCCACGCCCGCATGGATGAGGAGGGGGTCGTTGAACAGGCCGGCCAGGGGCCCGGTGCTGAGCGCGGCGGCGGTGTAGGCGCCGATGGCCATGAAGCCGGCGTGGCCCAGGCTGAACTGGCCGGTGATGCCGTTGACCAGGTTCAGGCTGACGGCCAGCAAGGCGTTGATGCCGATGGCCAAGAAGATGCTGGCGAAATAGGGAGGCAGGGCCGCGCCAATGGCGGCGGCCGCGGCGGCGCTGAGCAGGACCCAGATGACGAGCGCGCGGTTGCCCAGGCTCACACCTTCTCCGGCTCGTAGGCGCCGAAAAGGCCCGCTGGCTTGAATAGCAGGATGCCGATGAGCAGGCCGAAGGCCAAGGCGTCGCGCCAGCTGCTGGCCCCATAGGCCGAGACCAGCGTCTCGGCTAAGCCTAATATCAGCGCGCCCACCACCGCCCCGCGCAGGTTGCCGATGCCGCCCAGCACTGCCGCCACAAAGGCCTTGAGGCCCGGCATGACCCCCATGAGCGGGTCCACCTTGGGATACTTCACGCCATAGAGCACGGCGGCGGCGGCGGCCAGGGCGCTGCCCACGGCGAAGGTCAGCGCGATGACCCTATCCACGGGGATGCCCAGCAGGGCCGCCGTTTGGTGGCTGTGGCTGACGGCCCGCATGGCCCGGCCCAGGCGGGTGTGGTGCACCCACAGCTCCAGGCCCAGCAGCAGCAGCAGGGCCGTGGCCAGCACGGTCACGTCCAGGCTGCTGACCTGGGCCCCCCCGATGCTGAAGAGGGGCGTCTCCACCAAGAGGTCGGGGAACTTGCGGGGGCTGGCGCTGAAGACGGCCTGCGCGCCGTTCTCCAGCAGGAGGCTGACGCCCACGGCGGTGATCAGCAGGTTCAGGCGGGGCTGGCTGCGCAGGGGGCGGTAGGCCAGGCGCTCCACCAGCCAGCCGGCCACGGCTGCTGCTGCCATGCTCACCACCAGCACCACGGCAAAGGCCCCCCAGGATGACGCCGCCAGGGCCCCCGGCAGCGGCAGGGCCCCAAGGCCCAGCAGCGAGGCGCAGCCCAGCGCGGCGTAGGCCGCCAGCATGAACAGGTCGCCATGGGCGAAGTTGATCAGGCGGAGGATGCCGTAGACCAGGGTGTAGCCCAGGGCGATCAAGGCGTAGATGCTGCCCAGGCTGAGGCCGTTGATGAGATGCTGGATCAGGGTGTCCAAAAGGCCTCCATTGGGCGCTAATCGAGCCAGTCTAGCACCTGGGGCGGGGGGCCCTCCAGCGCTTTGGAGCGGCGTCCCGGGGCCGTTTTATGGCAGGATAAGGGGGCCCAAGGCTGCTGACAGGATGCTGTCATTAGCCCTGGCGGCCGAGGCCGCTAGCCGCGCCGACCCGGCCCTGGGCCAGGCCTTCGCCCTGTTCGAGGAGTCCAGCCTGATGATGCTGCGCGGCCGGGTCTTCGACCCTGAGCAGGCAGCCGAAGTGCTGGACATGGTGGTCTTCCGGCCCAAGGAAGGTGTGGGCCCGAAGCCGCCCTGCGCCGCCTGGCTGACGTGATGCTGCCGTTCATGCAGGGGCGTCCGGGCCTCAGACCTTTGAAGATGAGCAGGGCAAGACCCTGAAGGATCTCCTGTTGCGTGAACAAGCCAAGGAGCATGCATGAAGCTGAAGGCCGGGGGCGAACCCGAGGCTCAAGCCTTCGCCACGCCCAAGGCCTGGGCCGCCTGGCTGAAGCGAGAGCATGCTCACAGCCAGGGCCTGTGGATCCGTTTCTATAAGAAGGCCAGTGGCATCCAAGCCGTGGGCTACGCCCAGGCCCTGGACGAGCAGAGCTACCGGCAGTGCTTCACGCCGCGCCGTGCTCGCAGCGTGTGGTCCAAGCGCAACCGTGAGCACGTGGCCCGCTTGGAGGCTGAGGGCCGCATGCAGGCGCCGGGTCGGGCCCAGGTGAAGGCCGCCATGGCCGATGGCCGCTGGGAGCAAGCCTATGACTCGCCGGCCCATTCAAGCGTGCCGCAGGACCTGTTGGGTGCTCTGGCTCATTCGCACAAAGCCGTGGCCTTCTTTGAGAGCCTGAACAAGGCCGGCCGTTACGCCATTACCTGGCGGCTGCAGACCGCCAAAAAAACCCGAAACGCGCCAGCGCTACTTGGACAAGATCGTGGCCATGCTCAAGGCCGGGGAACGCTTCCATTAATGGGTGCGGAAGAGCATCGGAATTCCGGGCGGAGCGCTTTGGAATAAATATCAGGGCCACGAAATTGGATGGCAACGGGGGCTGCCCGAAGCCTTTGACGCCGCCCCCGGCATGGCCTAGGCTCAAGCCATCCCCATCGCTAAGGAGGCCGCATGCGTTCGCTGCTCGGTTTGATCGTCCTGGTCCTCGACATCCTGGCCATCGTCAAGATCGTGGACAGCAAGGTGGAGACGGATCGCAAGATCCTTTGGACCGCCATCATCGTCCTGCTGCCCGTGCTGGGGCTGATCGTGTGGTATCTCTTCGGCCGCACCCAAAAGCCCTAGAGGCCGGCGTTACTTCCGGCGCAGGGACAGGACCAGCCGGCATTTCCAGGCTTCCTGGCCGTCGGGGCCGTCCATGCGCTCCTGGGTCACGCTTTCAATGCGGGCCTTCCCAAGGTCGAACGCGCTCAGGTCCTCCTCGCGGACGATGGAATCCACCAGGTCCGTCACGGTCACATTCTTCTTGAGCTTCCAATGCCGCAAGCGGGCCTCATCCAAGGCTTGCTGGGCGGCGGCGGTCAGGGCTTGGCGCTCGGAGTCCTTGCGCTTGGCCACCACGCGCACCTCCTTCATGACATAGAGGTCATCGGCGTCACCCGCTTTGGGGCTCACCGCCATGGCGGCGCCCGTGGGGGTCAGGTCGGCATGGGCTGGGCTGGCCAGGCCAAGGGCGAGGCAGACGGCGGCGATCTGGATGGCGTGGGGCACGAGAGGCTCCAAAGGCGGGAGGGGGCGCGTATCTTCCGGGACCATTAGACGCTCTCAGCGCTTCGGCCGCAATGCCCCCGGCCTGGCGGCAGGCCTTGGTTCAAACCTTTGTTGTGCTGGACCCGATTTCCCCCACCCTGGATTGCATGCGCGCCGCGACTGCCGCAAGATGGGGCCCCTCTAAGCCGTTCTGCCGCCGATGCCAGGACCATTTTTCAACCCTTCCCGGCGGGCCCGCATGCTTTATGACCACACCCAAGTCATCCGCGTCCTCATCCCCGACAAGCCGGGCGCCTTCGGGCGCCTGACCACCGCCATCGGCGGCCTGGGCGCCAACATCGGCGACGTGCGCTTCATCAAGCGCGGGGTCACCCACAACATCCGCGAGCTGGAGATCACCGTCCGCGACGAGGCTCACCTGGCCCGCGTGGCCGCCGCCGTCGGCCGCCTCAAGGACATGCGGGTGGAGCGCCTGCTCAACCCCGTGCTGGAGGCCCATCGCGGCGGCAAGATCCGGGTGTCCAGCTGCAGCCCCCTGACCCAACCCGTTGATTTCCGCCGCATCTACACGCCGGGGGTGGCCTCGGTATGCGAGGACCTGGTGGCCCATCCCGAGCATGCCCGCGACTACACCTGGTTGGGCCGCTGCGTGGGGGTGGTCACCAACGGCACGGCCATCCTGGGGCTGGGGGATATCGGGAACATCGCCGGGCTGCCGGTCATGGAAGGCAAGTGCGTCATCTTCGATCAGTTCGCCGGCATCTCGGGGGTGCCCTTGCTGGTCAGCCACAAGCGGCCCCAGCCCTTCATCAGCACGGTCTTGGGGGTGGCCCAGAGCTTTGGCGCCATCCAATTGGAGGATGTGGCCGCGCCGGAGTGCTTCGAGATCGAGCGCGAGCTGGTCCGCCGGGCCGGCCGGCCCGTGCTGCACGACGACCAGCACGGGACCGCCGTGGTGGTGCTGGCTGCGCTGACCAACGCCTGCCGCCTGCATGGCTTGGAGCTGCATGAGCAGGAGATCGGCGTGCTGGGCCTGGGCGCCGCCGGCACCGGCATCGTCCGATTGCTGAAGAAGGCCGGCGTGACCCGGCTCTTCGGCTCGGACATCCGCCCTGAGGCGCTGCGGCGCCTGAAGGCCCTGGGCGGCAAGCCGTTGGGCCCTCAAGCCCTGGCCAAGCGCTGCCGCGTGCTGGTCTGCACCACCGGCGTGCCGGGGCTGATCAAGCCGGCCTGGGTGCGCAAGGGCCAGCTGATCCTGGCCCTGTCGAACCCGCGGGCCGAGATCGAGCCGGCTGCGGCGTTGAAGGCGGGCGCGGCCCTGGCGGTGGATGGCAAGAGCGTGAACAACGCCCTGGCATTCCCGGGCCTTTTCGCCGGCGTCCTGGATGCGGGCGTGCCGCACTTCACCACGGCCGTGCTGCTGGCCGCCGCTGGGGCGCTGGCCCAGCTGGCGTCCGAGCATGAGCTGGTGCCCAATGTGCTGGACAAGGGCGTGCATCAGGCCGTGCGTCAGGCCGCCTATGACGCCGCGCTGCGCTCGCGCGAGGCCAGGCCGCACGTCCTGGATTGAACCCTCCTAAGAGGAAGAGCCGCCCCGGGAACGGGGCGGCTCTTTTTTTGTGGGGCCTTGGCGGCGCCCTAAGGCTTCGGCCGCCGCAGGTCCAGGGTGTGCGGGAAGTCCGTGGCCAGCTCGCGCTCCGGCGTCACCACCCAGCCGGTGGCCTGGCCGCGGGGCACGAACAGGGACTTCCAGCGCGACTCGGCCTCCTCGTCGTTGATGGGCATGAGCTCGAAGCTGCGGCCGCCGGGGTGGCTGTTATACCAAGCACAGCCCCCCAACGAGCGGCGCTGCACCGGGTCGATCAGCTCCAGGACCAGGGGGCTGGTGGCGGGCAGGTCGCCGTAAAGCGACGAGGGCTGGTCCCAGGCCTTGTAGCGGATGGCTCCCACCATGAGGCCGGGCACGTCGGTGGCCTGCAGCGGCACGCGCCGCCCGCCGCAGCTCAGCACCAGGCCCGGCCGGGCGTCGCGCACGATGACCTGCACGCGCTCGGCCGAGGCGTCCACCGCCCGGCTGACCGAGCCGGCCAGGCCCTCCTCGGCCAGCACCGGCCAGGGTTCCAGCGCGCTGCGCAGCTCGATCCCGGCCCCATCGATGACCATCCTCCCGCAGACCGGGAAGCGGAAATTCAAATGGGCCCGGAACCACTCCAGCTCGAAGGGCAGCCCGTCGGCGCGCAGGTTGGCCAGCACCTCATCCAGGTCGCTCCACAGGTGCCAGGGCAGCATGAAGCGGTCGTGCAACCGGGTGCCCCAGCGCACCAGGGAGGCGCGGCGGGGGGCCTTCCACAGGTGCGCCACCAAGGCTCGCACCAGCAGGGCCTGCAGCAGCAGCATGCGCGGGTGGGGCGCCATCTCGAAGGCGCGCAGCTCCACCAGGCCCTGACGGCCCCGCTCGCTGGCGGGGTCGTAGAGCTTGTCGATGCACAGCTCCGTGCGATGGGTGTTGCCGCTGACGTCGGCCATCAGGTGCCTGAACAGGCGATCCAGGCGGTAGGGGGGCAGGCCGCCGGATCCGGGCACCCTGGCGAAGGCATTCTCCAGCTCATAGAGCGCGTCCAGGCGGGCCTCGTCCGCCCGCGGCGCCTGGCTGGTGGGGCCCACGAACAGGGAGCTGAAGAAATAGGACAGGCTGGGATGGCGCTGCCAGTAGGCGATGACGGCCGGCAGCAGTTGGGGCCGCTTGAAGAAGGGGCTGGCTTCGGGCGTGGCCGCGCCCAGGACCAGGTGGCAGCCCCCACCCGAGCCCACAGGGCGGCCGTTGACCAGGAATTTCACTGCGCTCAGGCCGCTGTGGCGGGCATCCTCGTAAAGGCCCTCGATGATGGACTTCAGCCCTTCCCAGTCGGCCGCCGGATGGATGTTCACTTCAAGCACGCCAGGGTCCGGGGTGACGCGCAAGTTCAGCAGGCGCGCATCGCTGGGCGGCTCGTAGCCTTCCAGGACCACCGGCAAGCCCTGGGCGGCCGCGGTGGCTTCAATGGCCGAGACCAGCTCCAGGAAGTGCTCCAGCCAGGCCAGGGGCGGCAGGAACACGTGCAGGCGTCCCTCCACGAATTCCACGCACAAGGCCGTGCGCACCGAGCCGGCGGCTTCGGCGCCGGGTTTAGGCTTCAACGGCGCTGGTGGCAGGTGTGGGGCGGCGCTGAAGGGCGCCCGCGGCAGGGGCACCTCCTCAGCGGGGCGCGTGGCCGGCACCTTGTCCAGCAGGAGGCGGTAGCCCATGGCGGAGTCCCCGGGGGACAGGATCAGCCGCCCGCCTTGGGGCTGCCAGGCCTCTGTGACCCAGCTCCTTTGCGTGGCGCTCCAGGTCAGCGGCAGCACGAAGCCCGTGGGCTGCTGCACAGGCCCCTGGCCGTCGTCTACCAGGTGCTGCTGCCGGCGCAAGCCGCCGGGCAGCTCGCGCTCCTGCAGGGCCTGGGATGCCTGCGCCGGGGGCGGCGTCGGCGGCCGATAGGCCAGCTCATAGGCGGGCAGCACACGCTCGGGCTTCAGCCCCAGGCTGCCGGCCAGGGCCCGCAGGAAGAACGCGCCGCCGTCCAGCGTGGCGCGCCCAGGCGTCGAGGGGTCCCCCAGCAGCGCAGGCTTGGCCCACACCGCTTGGCCGTCGGCGCGCCAGAAGATGTTCAGCGACCAGCGCGGCAGGGGCTCGCCCCCATACCATTTGCCTTGGCCGGTGTGGGCCACCGAACCGGGTGAGAAGCGCTGCCGCAGGCGCTGCAGCAGCTCCCAGCCCTTTTGAAGCTTGTGCGCGCCCAGAGCGCCGGTCTGCCACTGCGGGTCGTCACGCTTGTCCACGGCCACAAAGGTGGGCTCGCCGCCCATGGTCAGGCCCACGCCCAGGCCTTGCAGGCGCTCGTCCACGCGGCGGCCCAGGGCGTCCACGGCCAGCCACTGGTCGTCGGTCAGCGGCCGGGTGGCTCGCGGCGGGTCGGCCGAGCGCACCACCGTCATGCGGTGCTCGAGCACGGCTTCGCAGGGCTCCAGGCTGCCGGTGATGGGCGCGGCGCTGGTCGGATGGGGCGTGCAGCTCAGCGGCAGGTGCCCCTCGCCGGCGAAAAGCCCGGAGGTGGGGTCCAGGCCCACCCAGCCCGCGCCCGGCAGGTAGACCTCGACCCAGGCGTGCAGGTCGGTGAAATCCTGGGCCGGGCCGGCGGGCCCGTCCAAGGCGGGGATGTCGGCGCTCAGCTGGACCAGGTAGCCGCTGGCGAAGCGGGTTGCCAGGCCCAGATGCCGCAGCACCTGGCACAGGAACCAGGCCAGGTCGCGGCACGAGCCGCTGGCCAGCTGCAGGGTCTGCTCACAGGTCTGGACCCCGGGTTCCAGGCGAACCAGGTAGCCGTTCTCACGGTTCACCCGCTGGTTCAGCTCCGAGAGCAGGGCGATGGTGAGCTGGGGCTCCCGCTTGATGGAGCGGGCGTAGTCCAACAGGCGCGGGCCGGATTCATCCAGCTTCAGGTAGGGCGCCAGGTCGCCAGCCAGCTCCGGCCCATAGCTGAAGGGGAATTCACGGCAACGCTCGTCGATGAAGAAGTCGAAGGGGTTGATGCGGTGCAGCTCGGCGCGCAGGCCCACCCGCACGGTGAACTCCTCGGTGGGCTCGGGGAAGTTCACCAGGGCCATGAAATTGCCGAAAGGGTCCTGCTGCCAGTTCAGATAATGCGGTTTGGGCTCGATGTCCAGGGCATAGGACAGCAGGGGCGTGCGGCAATGCGCGGCCGGACGCAGGCGTATGGTCTGCGGCCCCAGGCGTATGGGGCGGTCATAGCGGTAACGGGTCAGGTGCTCCAGAGCCACCTGGATGCCGGTCGGGGGCGTTTTCGCATCACTGTTGGCGTTGCTCATACTAGAATGCTCCTCATGACGAACTTCTTCGCCTTATCCTTCGACAACGCAGCCTCACCCTCGCTGCGCCTGAAATCCCACGAGGACCCCGAGGCCCAGGTGCACTGGGGCATGGTGTGGTACTCGGCCGATGACGGCCTCGCCACCAAGGTGAAGAGCTCGGGCAACGGTGATGAAGAGCTCAACCGCCTGCTGGCCGATTGGAACCGCTTTCGCAGCGCGTCCTTCTTCGCCATGTCCGGTGAGCGCCAGCACGGCAAGAACACCCCTCCCTACCTGCGCAGCTACGGCGGAAGGCAGTACGTGTTCATCTTCAGCGGCGCGCTGAAGGGCGACTTCCAGGGCCAGCTGCCGCTGGGCGGCGACCCCAGCTTCGAGCCCCTCAGCGCCGCGGCCAGCGAGCACGCCTTCTGCTGGCTGCTGCACAAGCTCTTTGAGAATCAGAGCCGCAAGCTCAGCGGCGTCCCCACTCGCGACCTGCATAAGTGGCTGGGCGAGGTCAACAACTTGGGCGAGCTGAACTGCGTCATCAGCGACGGCCTCAACCAGGTGGCCTATCGCGACCGCGAGGGCCGGGGCAGCCTTTATGGCCTGCGCCGCATCCCCCCGCATGCCCACACCCACCTGGAGAACGACGCGCTGACCATGGATCTGGGCGACGCCATGGACGCCAGCCGCAGCGTCTACCTGTTCTCCACCCAGCCCCTGTCGCCCGAGGATTGGCAGGCCATCCCGCCGGGCGGCTTGCTGGCCGTGCGGCGCGGCCGCCTGCTGTACGACAGCAGCGGGACCTTGCGCCGCCCCACGCTGCCGGCGCATTGGTCAGGGATGGGCCTGCAGGGGCAGTGGGCGGTCTCGGCCGCGCCCAGCCCCGCGCCGCCGGCCCCGCCGCAACTGTCCCGCGTGCTGACCGTGCAGCATGAGACCACCTACCACTACCGCCTGCCGGTGGAGCGCTCCAGCCACCTGTTCCGCCTGCGGCCCGTGCAGGACCGCCACCAGGAGCTGCTGGAATACCAGGTGGAGCTGACCGTGGACGGCCGGCGCCGCGAATTTGAGGACGTCTTCGGCAACGCCACCATGCAGTTGGAGGTGGACCAGCCCTTCACCATGCTGTCGGTGCGAAGCCGCTCAAGGGTGCGCCTGCACCCCTTCCCCAACCGGTGGATGGACGCGCGGGGCTTCCCACGCGAGCGCCTGCCGCAGCTATGGATGCCCTGGCAGCGCCAGATGATGCTGCCCTACCTGTTGCCGCCCGAGCTCCCCGAGACCGAGCTGAAGCAGCTCACCGATTACGCCATGGGCTTCGCCCAGCGCAACGACTACGACCTGTTGGACACCTTGTTGGACATGAACCAGACGATCCGCGAGGACTACAGCTACCTGAGCGGGAGCACCAACAATTTCACCACCCCCTTCGACGTCTACATCAACCGACGGGGCGTCTGCCAGGACTTCGCCAACCTCTTCATCTGCCTGGCGAGGCTGTTGAACATCCCGGCGCGCTACCGGGTGGGGTACATCTACACCGGCGCCGACTACGCCAATCGCCAGCAGGGCGACGCCTCGCACGCCTGGGCCGAGCTCTACCTGCCCGCGCCGGGGTGGATCGGCTTTGACCCCACCAACGGTTGCGTCACGGGCTCGGACCATGTTCGGGTGGCCTGCGGCCGCAACTACCTGGATGCCACGCCCACCTCGGGCACCATCTTCAAGGGCGGCGGGCCGGAGAGCCTGGTGGTCTCGGTGAAGGTCCTGGAAGAGGGCCCGTTCAACTAGCCGGCCTCAGCCCTCGGCTCAGACGAACATGACCTCCGCTTCCAGATGGGAGCCTGCGACGGCGGCGCCGTAGCGGCCTTGAAGGGCCGCGGCTCCGGGAGGCTCCGGGCTGGCCGCCAAGGTGATGTGGCGGTCGCCGCAGGCCAGGCCGCTGGACGGGTCAAAGCCCCGCCAGCCCGCGCCCGGCAGGAAGACCTCGGCCCAAGCATGCAAGTCCTTCAGGCGCTTCTCGGGGTCGCCCTCGGCATAGCCGCTGACGAAGCGGGCGGCCATCCCCTGGGAGCGGGCCGCCGCGCAGAACAGCACCGCCCGGTCGCGGCAGGCTCCGATGCCCCGATGCAGCGTTTCCGCCGGGGCCTGGGGCGCGCCGTCGGGGCGGCGCTCATAGGCCAGCTTCTCGAACAGCCATTTGTTCAATCTCATCAGGAAGGCCAGCGCATTGCCGTTGCCTTCGCGGGCCAGGGCCGCCCCCAAGGACGCCGCTTCAGGCTGGTCCAGGGCGGGGAGGCACGGCGCCAGGCCGGGGCGCGCCTCCGCCATCCGGCGGCCCCACGGCAGCGCGCCCAGGTCATCATCCATCACGAAATCAAAAGGGTTCTGGCGCAGCGTCTCCACGGTGCATTCGGCCAGCACGTCCAGGCCGGCCGTGGCGCCCACGAACCAGGCGCGCGTCTCCACGTTGCCATGCTCGTCCAGGCAGGTGCTCAGCAGGCTGGGCTCGGGGGTCAGCACCACATGGAAGTCCAGCACCCGCTGGCTGCCGTCCTCGCGCGGCCGCAGGCGCAGCGTCTGGGGGCCCAGCACGGCGGGGGTGGTGTAGCTGAACTTCAGCCTGTGGCGGACGTGGAAGATCATGCTGTCGGGGCCCCGCCTTCCACCTTGCTCACCAGGGCGTCCACCCAAGCCTGAGGGATCTCGCTGACAGCCGTGCGCAGGCGCTCGCTCCACCACTTGCTCAACTGGGCCAGGTCCTCGCGCTCCAACCGGCCTTCGCGGATTCGGGCGTCGCCTTCGTGGTAGAGCACCGCATCCAGCGGGAAATCGACCCCGGCGTCCGAGATGCGGGTGCTGTCAAAGGCCAGGCAGCCCACCTTCAGGGCCCAATGGATGGGGTCCCCATACTTCAGGCTGCGGTCCAGGACGGGGCGGCCATAGTTGCTCTCGCCGATGATGTAGTAGGGCCGCGATTCCGTCACCTCCACCCAGTTGCCCTGAGGATAGACTAGGTAGAGCTTGCTCTCGCTGTCGCCTGACAGGCGGCCGCCGATCAAGGCGTGGATGTTGAAGTACAGGTTGCTCTCGGCCAGGGCCACCTTGTCCTCGGTGGCCACCCGGCGCACCTGGCCGCCGAAGGCGTTGGCCACCTTGTACATGCGGTCGAAGCCGGGGCCTTGGGCCAGCTCCTCCTCGAAGTAGATCAGCACCTTGTCGCGCACGCTGCGCAGGCCGCTGGTCATGACGAACATCGGCCCTTGGCTGTGGTAGGTGGTCACCTTCTTGGTGACGAAGACCTCGCTGCCGCTGGTGATGCGGGTGTCGGCCAGCCCTACCAAGCCGCTTTTCAGCTTCATTCCAACGCAAAAGGTCATGGGGTGGGTCCGCCGTGGGGGTGGGTGAGGGCAGGGGCGCGCTACTGCTGCTGAGGCTGCTCGAACGTCGGGTCCGGCGCCGGTCCGGCACCGGGTTCGAAATAGACGGCCTCGATGCGCTCTCCGACGGCGATGAGCTCCAACTGCAGGCGGTCCAGCCACAGGTGGATGCCATCGCGCAGGACGTCCTCCAGCTCGGTATAACGCAGCTGGGCGGCCAGTTTTCCCAGGGACTTTTCGGCGGGGTTGATGAAGTGGCCCTCCGGCGTTCCCACCAGGCCGCGCAGGGCCGCGTCGGCCGCGTTGAGGCAGAAGGCCGCGCTGCGCGGGAAACCGGCGTCGAGCAGCAGGAACTGGGCCACGCGCCGGCCGTCGGTGACGCCATGGCGCCGGCGATACATGGTCAGGCCGCTGGCGCTCTTCAGCACCGCCTCCCACCTTAATTCATGCCCGGGATCGGCGGCGTCATCGTGTTCCAGCAGCGCGTGCTGAACGTCCACCAGCCGGGTGGTCTGGTCGGCGCGCTCCAGGAAGCGGCCCAACTGGACGAAGTGCCAGCCCTCATCGCGCAGCAGCGAGGCCGCCAGCACGCCGGAGAGCTGGCTGGCGGTGGCCTTCACCGCTTCCAGCAGCTCCTCCAGGTGGCCGGCCTGGGCCGATTCGGCCGGCCCCAGGCGCAGGTAAAGGCTGTTGATCAGCTCCCAGGCTTCGCCGGGCAGGCGTTCGCGCACGGTGCGGGTGTTCTCGCGGGCGTTGCGCACGCAGTTGGCCACGCTGTTGGGGTTCTCCGCGTCCAGCACCAGGAAGCGCAGGGCCGATTCGCGGGTGGAATCCTGGTAGCGCTCCTTGAACGCCTCCAGGTCGCCGGTGGTGGCCACCACGGCGTCCCACGCGCGGCCTTGCTGCCCGCCCTGGTCCATGTCCAGGCTGAGGGCCAGGTTCACATCGGCCAGGCGGGCGGCGGCTTCGGCGCGTTCCACATAGCGCGCCATCCAGGTGAGGGCGTTGGCGGTGCGGCTGAGCATGGTTATCCCTTGATGGCGTGGAGGTCGTTGGAAGCGGGTCGGGCCGCGGCGGCCCCGGCTTGGGGCATCAGCACCCAGGTGTCCTTGCTGCCGCCGCCCTGGCTGCTGTTGACCACCAGCGAGCCCTTCTTCAGCGCCACCCGCGTCAGGCCGCCGGGCGTCACCCATTGGTCGCGGCCGGTGAGGATGTAGGGGCGCAGGTCCACATGGCGGCCTTGCACCTGGCCGTCCAACAGGGTGGGCACGCGGCTCAACGCCAGCGTGGGCTGGGCGATGTAATTGCGCGGGTGGGCTTGGATGCGCGCGGCGAAGGCCTCGCGTTCGGCCTCGCTGGCGTGGGGGCCCACCAGCATGCCGTAGCCGCCGCTCTCGTTGACGGCTTTCACCACCATCTTATGGATGTTCTTGAGCACGTGGTCCTTCTGCGCCGGCTCCCAGCAGACGAAGGTGGGCACGTTGGGCAGGATGGCCTCCTCGCCCAGGTAGTACTTGATCAGCTGGGGCACGTAGGCATACACGGCCTTGTCGTCGGCCACGCCGGTGCCGGGCGCGTTGGCCAGGGCCACCCCGCCCTGGGCCCAGGCCTTGAAAAGGCCGGGCACGCCCAGCATGCTGTCGGGCCTGAAGGCCAGGGGGTCCAGGAAGTCGTCGTCGATGCGGCGGTAGATCACGTCCACCGGTTGGGGGCCTTGGGTGCTGCGCAGCTTCACCCGGCCGTTCTCCACATAAAGGTCGCCGCCTTCCACCAGCTCGATGCCCATCTGCTGGGCCAGGAAGCTGTGCTCGTAATAGGCACTGTTGAAGGCGCCGGGCGTCAGCAGCACCACTCCCGGCCGGCGGGCGGGGCTCAGGGATTGCAGGGTGCTCAGCAATTGGCGGGGGTAGTCGTCCACCGGGGCCACGCTGGCCGCGCCGAAGAGCTCAGGGAAGAAGCGCTTCATCAGCTGGCGATTCTCCAGGGCGTAGCTCACGCCGCTGGGGCAGCGCAAGTTGTCCTCCAGCACGTAGACCACGCCGTCGCCGTGGCGCACCAGGTCGGTGCCGGCGATGTGGCACCACAGGCTCAAGGGCGGGTTGACGCCCTGGCATTGGGGCAGGTAGCCCTTGCTGCTGAGCGCCAGGTCGGCCGGCAGGATCTTGTCCTTCAAGGCCTTCTGGCCGTGGTAAAGGTCGTCCAAGAACAGGTTCAGGGCCTGCAGGCGCTGCTTCAGGCCCTTTTCCAGGCGGGCCCATTCGGTGGCTTCCACCACCCGGGGCAGCACATCAAAGGGGAAGATCTTCTCGGTCGCATCCGCGTGGCCATAGACGTTGAACGTGATGCCCTTGCGCAGCAGGGACGCCTCGGCCAAGCGCTGTCGCCGCTCCAGCTCTGCCACACCCAGGCCGGTCATGGCCTTGAGAAGGCCTTGTGTCCCGGGGCGCGGCTGGCCCTCGGGCGTCAGCAGCTCGTCGTAAAAACCATCCAGCGTGTATTGGTTGAAGGCGCTCATGGCGGCCTCGCGTGGCTCCCCCGCCGCGCCATTGCAGGTCCCGGGGGATAAAAAAAGGCGGACGCCTCCATGCCTTGGAGACGCCCGCCTTTGGACGTTTCGCTCCGGGCACCGGCCGCCTTTGGACGGTGGGGGAGCGTCAAACTGTAGGGCCAGTCTAGCCCCGAGCTGTCTTGGAAGCAAGCGTGGGCGGGCCTTGTCCTTGGTCAAAATTTGGCCATGACTTGGGTCACATCATACAAATACATGATTTCATGTTAGTGAAGGCTTCAATAAAAGAGCCGGACCCTGCAGGGTCCGGCTCTTCCTGTCCATGGTTGGATCCTAGGGGTGCGAAGGGTCAGGGTGCCACGGTCCCTGCAGTACCCGAGGTTGACGCTGGGTTCACCACCGGGACCTTTTGATGGGGATGCAACCGGTGGTGGTGGCGAGTGCCAGCCGTAGGGCTGGCGCTTTGAGCTGCGCCCATGGTCGAGGCGATGACGACTGGCGTGCCTGCGGGCACCGGAGCGCCGCTGGCGCTGCTGCCCATCAGGGTCACCAAGGTCGGCTGCGGGACCGGGCTCGGCTGGGTCTGGGGCGGCTGGAACGGCACCGCCGTAGGGAAGTAAGTCGGTTGGCCGGGCAGCACGGGATTGCCGACCGGCGCGTCCGGCGCGGCCACCTTGGGCTGTTGGTAAGGCACCGCGGTGGGGAAGTAAAGCGGTTGGGTGGGTTGGATCGGCGCGGCGCAAAGAGGGCCGGCCAGGCCAAGGACAAGGGTGAGGGCTGCTCTTTTCATGCTGGCTCCTTTGATGGGGGCCATGCAAGCCATGGTCGCCTATAGCCTAAAGGGGTGCAGGGCCGGCTTTATTCCCTGGGAGGGCCTCCCGGCCCATCCCTCTATGGCTTGACCGTCGCCATATAGTGGGCCTTGCCGCCCCTGATCTGCAGGATCACCGCGCTCTTCACCGCGTCGCGGTTGGCGTCCATGCTGATGTTGCCGGTCACGCCGGGAAAGTCCTGGGTCGCAGCCAGGGCGTCACGCAGGGATGGGCCGCTGAGGTCGGGGGCCTTGGCCATGGCGGCGGCCAGGAACTTGACCGCGTCGTAGCCCAGCATGGCCAGGGCGCCGGGGCTGTGGTGCCAGCGCGCATTGTACTTGTCGACGAAGGCGTGGACCTGGGGCTCGGTGCTGTCAGGGGCGCTGTGGTTGCTGAAGTAGCAGCCATCCAGCGCCGCGCCGCCAATCTTGTAGAGCTCCTCGCTCTCCCAGCCGTCGCCCCCAAGCAGGGGTTGTTCCAGCCCCAAGCCGCGCGCCTGCTTGGCGATGAGGCCCACCTCGCCATAGTAGCCCGGCACGTAGATGACGTCGGGCTTCTTGTCGCGCAGACCGGTGAGCTGGCCCTTGAAGTCGACATCGCCGGCGGTGTAGGCCTTGTCGTCCACGATGGTCCCGCCCGCCGCGGTGAATTCCTTGGAGAACACGTCGGCCAAGCCCAGGCTGTAATCGCTCTTCTGGTCGCGCAGGATGGCGGCGGTCCTGGCGCGAAGGGTCTCATGGGCGAACTTGGCCGCCACTTTGCCCTGGAAGGGGTCGATGAAGCACACGCGGAAGATGTAGTCGCCCTGCTGGGTCACCTTGGGGTTGGTGGAGCTGGGGCTGATCATCGGGATCTTGGCCCGCTGGGCCAAGGGCGCGGCCGCCAGGCTGTTGCTGCTGGCCACCTCGCCGATGACGGCTTGCACCTGGTCGCGGCTGATGAGCTTCTCCACCACCAGGGCGGCTTGGTCCGGCTTGCCCTGGTCGTCCTCCGTCGTCAGCTTGATCAGCTTGCCCTTGATGCCGCCGCCGTTGTTGATCTCGTCCACCGCCAGCTGCACGCCTTCATGGGTGGTGGTGCCGAATGTGGCGGTGTCGCCGGTCAGGGCGCCGAATTCGCCGATGCGGACGACGGTGTCGTCCACCTTGGGCGCGCAACCGGACGTGAACAGGGCCAGGGCGGCCAGGGCGGCCAGGGATGTGCGTTTCATGCGGGTGCTCCTAGGGTTGAACGGCGGGGCTGTCACAGGCCCGCGGGTTGGAAGACCATCAAAGCGACCAAGCCGACATTGGCGGCGGTGAAGACCAGCCCCAATCGGGCAGCCCATACGCTGAGGCGCTGGTACCGCGGATCCGAGGCGCCGTGGGCGCTGAAACGGCCCCACTGGAGCCGGGCTAGCGGCCGGTAGACCCCCCACGACAGCGCCGTGGTGAACAGGAACACGGCCAGCGAGGCCCGCACCCACAACAGGTCCCAGCCCGGCCCGCCGAGCGCCACCAAAGCGATGCCGCTCAGGCCCGCCACGGTGAAGGCCGGATTCACCAGGTAGCTGTCGATCCACAGCAAGCCCTGCAAGGCGAAGCCTTCGTGGTCCGGGCCCTTGGCGCCCCGCAGCGCCCACACGCCGTAGGTCAGGCTGGCGCCGAAGGCCAGGAGGGCGCTGAGCACGTGGATGAATTTCAATGCCAGGTAGGCCATGCGTTAGCGCGCGGCGAGGAGGGACGTTAGTTTTGGCATGGCCAGGATTCTACCCTTGGCGGCGGTCCAGGCCTAGGATTTGCGCCAGACACTCCCATTACATTTTTGTAAGACACCGTCTTAAAAAATCATTTTACAGCACCCTCGGGCTTGATGGGGGGACCCCCCATGGCTTAGCATCTACTTCACGCCGCGCGTTCGATGAGGAGCGCGCCAGCGAAACCTCCCCCGCTGATTCGGCCCATCCTGTTGAACTTTGTGCCTGCGCCGATGACGCCGCGGGCATCGCCACCGAGGCATTCCATGAGCAACGCGCGTCAAAAGGTCGTGCTGGAGCTGCAGCACTTCAACAAGTCGACCGAGGATTATCAGGGCAAGCCCGGCACCGAGATCTACGGCCAGCTCGTCTTCAACGAGATCGCCCAGCTGCAGTACCTCAGCAAGGACGTGTACAAGAAGCTGAAGGCCACGGCCGCCGCTGGCGAGCCGCTGGACGCGAGCATCGCCAACCAGGTGGCCCAAGGCATCAAGGAATGGGCCCTGTCCCATGGCGCCAGCCACTACACCCATTGGTTCATCCCGCTGACCGGCGCGGCTGCCGAGAAGCACGACACCTTTGTGGACCCCCTCAGCAACGGCGGCGCCATCGCCGAGTTCGAAGGCAAGACCCTCATCAAGGGCGAGCCCGATGCCAGCAGCTTCCCCAGCGGCGGCACCCGCTCCACCTTCGAGGCCCGCGGTTATACCGCCTGGGACCCCACCAGCCCGGCCTTCATCCTGAAGGAAGCCAACAGCGCCACCCTTTACATTCCCACCGCCTTCGTCAGCTACACCGAAGAGGCTCTGGACCACAAGACGCCCCTGCTGCGCAGCGTGGAAGCCCTGCACAACCAGGCGATCCGCGCCCTGCGCCTGTTCGGCAACAAGACCGCCAAGCGCGTCTTCACCACCATGGGCCCCGAGCAGGAGTACTTCCTGATCGACCGGCGCTTTTATGAGATGCGCCCCGACATCATCGCCAGCGGCCGCACGCTCTTCGGCGCCGCCCCTTACCGCGGCCAGGAGCTGGAAGACCACTACTTTGGCAGCATCCGCGAGCGCATCCTGGCCTTCATGGCCGACCTGGAGCGCGAGCTGTGGCGTTTGGGCATCCCCGCCAAGACCCGCCACAACGAGGTCGCCCCAGCCCAGTTCGAGCTGGCGCCCGTGTTCGAGAAGAGCAGCATCGCCGCTGACCACAACATGATCGTGATGGAGCTGATGCGCCGCATCGCCCTGCGCCACGACCTGGTGTGCTTGTTGCACGAGAAGCCCTTCGCCGGCATCAACGGCAGCGGCAAGCACAACAACTGGTCCATGGCCACGGACGAGAACGAGAACCTGCTGGAGCCCGGCAGCACCCCCCACGAGAACGCGCAGTTCCTGTTCTTCCTGGTGGCCACCTTCGCCGCCGTGGACAAGTACTCCGAGCTGTTGCGCATCGCCATCTCGGGCCCGGGCAATGACCATCGCCTGGGCGCCAACGAGGCCCCGCCTGCCATCCTGAGCGTCTTCCTGGGCGAGCAGCTCGAGGACATCGTCAACCAGCTCGAGAAGGGGGCCACGTCGCGCTCCAAGAAGGGCGGCATCATGGAGCTGGGCGTGTCAGTCCTGCCCCCGCTGCCCAAGGACGCCACGGACCGCAACCGTACGTCACCGTTCGCCTTCACCGGCAACAAGTTCGAGTTCCGCGCGGTGGGCTCCACGGCGGCGATCTACTTCCCCAACATGGTGCTCAACACCATCGTGGCCGAGCTGATCGGCGAGATGACCGACCAGTTGGAGAAGGCTTCGAAGGGCGGCAACTTCAACAAGGCCCTGGCCAGCCTGCTGCAGAAGTACGTGAAGGCGCACAAGCGCGTGATCTTCAACGGCAACGGCTATTCGGAGGCCTGGCACAAGGAAGCGGCCAAGCGCGGATTGCCCAACCTGAAGACCACGCCCGACGCCCTGCACGCCATGGACAACAGCGACTACAAGAAGCTCTTCGCCAAGCAGAAGGTGCTCAACAGCAAGGAATACACGGCGCGCGAAGAGATCATGTGGGAGCGTTACGTCAAGCAGATCAACATCGAGGCCCTGGCCGTGGTGGATATCGCCCGCAACCAGATCCTGCCGGCGGCGATCAAGTACCAGTCCTCGCTGGCCAGCACCATCAAGGCCACCGAGGACGTGGTGTCGGCCAACAATGGCGGCGCCAAGGCCATCCTGGAAGACGTGGTGGAGCAGATCAATGCCCTGGTGGCGGGCATTGAAGGCGTGAAGAAGTCCCACGCCGCCGCCGCCGGAGCCAGCAGCCTGCCCAAGCAGGCTGAAGCCTACCGCGACCAGGTCCTTCCGGGCCTGCTCAAGGTGCGCGAAGCCGCGGACACGCTGGAAGGCCTGGTGGCTGACGAGCTGTGGCCGCTGCCGAAGTACCGCGAGATGCTGTTCCAGTACTAGCAGCAACGTCAGCCGGGCGGCCCTTGCTTGAGCCGCACGCGACACCAAGCAGGGCAGGCCTTCGGGCCTGCCCTGCTTGTGTTTGAGGGCGTTTCACAAGGGGTGCAAAGCCGGGCGGCGGAGGGTTACAATGCAAGCCCATGCGCCTGACTTGCTTGGCCCTTCTCTTGCTGCCCGCGGCCGCTGGGGGCGCGACCTGGTCCCTGGACCTGGGCCTCAGCGCCCAAATGGGGGCGGCCCGTTTCAGCCAGGAGCCCAGCCCTGACCAGACCGGGATCTTCGCCCTCGGGACCCAGGACGGCGGAGCGAGCACCGGGCTGGCGGGGGCCGTAGGACTGGCCGCCACCCTGGCCCATCGCCGCGGCCTGCGCATGAGCGCCGAAGCGCTGATCGACGGTTCCAGCCAGGTGGTGGACGTCACTGACCATTTGCCGGGCCTGGACCTGCACCGGGTGATCACCTGGGAGCGCATCGGCCCCCGCTACGATCTGTTGGCCGGCTGGGCGTGGCCGCTTTTCGCCACGGGCAGGATGATCTTCGTGCCGCAGCTGACGGCGGGCGCCTGGTACCAGGACCTGACCCAGCGCCGCAAGACCGTGGCGGTGGATGGAGGGGCGGCCCAAGAGGCGCCCTGGACGGACGCCCCAGCGGACGATGCGGGGTGGATCGTGGGGATCGGTTTGGACATGCGTGACCGCCACCCCAAGGCCTGGTTCCCCCGCGCGGCGCTGGACCTGCGCTGGCGCCGGGGCCATGCCCCGACCGACCCCGCGGGCGGCGGTGACGCGCCCTTGCAGGCGTTCGAAGCGGTGCTGACGGTGCCGGTGATGTTGAAAGCCTGGTAAGACCTGGAGGACGATGATGTCAGACGAGATGGAAGCGATGCAGAAGATGGCCCAGGACGCCCTGGATAAGCGCCGTTTCGAGCGCATGAAGGCCGGGCTGCAGATCAAATACCGGGCGGTGGGCCCCAGCGAAGAGGCCACCCTGGTGAAGCAGGGCGGTTACGCCGCGCCTGAGGCTTTCCATTCCCACACCTCCGAGATCAAGGACTTCAACAAGGTGGTCAGCGAGGATGTCAGCCTGGGGGGGCTGCGCATCAGCACGCCCGTGCCCTTGCCCGAAGGCACCCGCCTGTGGCTGCAGGTCAGCATCCCCGAAGTCCCCATCCCGGTGAACGCCATCGCCCGCGTGCAGTGGAGCCGCAGCGCCGGCAGCCTTTGCTCCAGCGGCCTGAAGTTCGAGAGCATCTCCAAATCCGACCTGGACAAGGTGGAGCGCTACCTGGTGCTGCAGAAGCGGGCATCCGTGCAGAGGCAGTCGGGGACGTGAGCAGCGGCCCTGTGGCAGCCCTGGACCTTGGCTCCGGCACCGTGAAGCTGAGCGTCTTCCAAGCGCAAGGCGGCCGCTGGGCAGCCTTGGCGCTTGAGGAGGCCAACACCGAGCTGCGGCGCGGCATGGGCGCGGACCTGACGTTGAAGGCCGCGCCCATCGTCGACACGCTGGAAGCGGTGCGCGCCTTCCGGGCCCAGGCCGAAGCCTTGGGCGTGCGCGGGCTGCCGGCCTACGCCACCAGCGCCGTGCGCAGGGCCGCCAACCCCCAGGACCTCCTGTGGCCGCTGAAGGCCATGGGCATCCAAACGGTGGTGCTGGCCGAGGAGGAGGAAGGCCGCTGGAACCTGCTGGGCGCCCAGGCCCGCCTGGGCCATGCCGTGCCGATGCTGGTGATCGACCCCGGCGGTGATTCCACCGAATGCACCGCGGACCTGACGGGTCAGGGCTGGCAAAAGGCCCAGGTGGCCTCGCTGCCCTTCGGTTCGGTCAGCTTGCAGGAGGCCCATGGCACGCCTCACGACAACGAGCCCATCGTGTGGCGCCAGCTGCAGGCCGCCAGCGCCGCCGCCAAGGCTGCCGCCCTGGCCCATCCGGCCTTCGGCGCCTTCGTGGGCGCGCCCTTGACGCCCGCCATCCGCGTCAACGCCCCCATCCAGCGGGCGCTGGAGCAGGTCAACGGCCGCCCGCTGACGCCGCATGGCGACGGCGGCCTCTATCGCCGCGCCGAACTGGAAGCCCTTTGCCGCCACACGGCCTCCCTGGACCACGCCGGCCGCGCGGCCCTGCTGCAGGGTGAGCCGCTGGGCAAGGTGGATCGCACCTGCTATGGCTTCGCCAGTTGGCTGGGCATCCTGGACGCCCTGGGCGCCGACCAGTTCCAGGCCGAGCCCTGGGGCATCAAATTGGGAGCGGTCATCGCGCTCAACGGCCTTTCCTGACCCATTCACCGACTTTTCATTAAGGTTCCATGGCCAAGATCTCCCTCACCGGCATCAAGCCCACCGGCACGCCCCACCTGGGCAATTACCTGGGGTCCATCCAGCCCGCGCTGGAGCTGGCCAAGGATTACCTGAGCGTCTACTTCATCGCCGACTGGCACGCCCTCACCACCATCAAGGACGGCAAGGAGCTGCGGCCGCTGATCCACAAGCTCACCGCCACCTGGCTGGCCTGCGGCTTGGACCCGGAGAAGACGGTCTTCTTCCAGCAGAGCCGCGTGCCCGAAGTGGCCGAGCTGAACTGGTACCTGGCCTGCTTCTCGGCCAAGGGCCTGCTGAACCGCGCCCACGCCTACAAGGCTTTGGTGGACGAGAACCGTGAGAAGGGCGAGGACCTGGATGCCGGCATCAACGCCGGCGTGTACACCTACCCCGTGCTCATGGCCGCCGACATCCTGCTCTTCGGTTCCGACGTGGTGCCGGTGGGCCAGGACCAGAAGCAGCATGTCGAGATCGCCCGCGACCTGGCCGAGAGCGTGAACCGCCAGCTGGGCAACGTGTTCCGCGTGCCCGAGCCGCTGATCCGCGATGACGTGAAGACCATCCCCGGCTTGGACGGCCGCAAGATGAGCAAGAGCTACGACAACGTGATCCCCTTCCTGGCCCCGCCCGCGGAGATGAAGAAGGCGGTCATGCGCATCGTCACCGACAGCAAGCGCCCCGAGGAGCCCAAGGACCCGGACGCCTGCAATGTCTTCAATATCTTCAAGCATTTTGCCGAGCCTGCGCGCGTGGCCCAGCGCCGAGCCGACTACGCCGCTGGCGGCGTGGGCTATGGCGAGATGAAGGAAGAGCTCTTGGCGGCCTTGGAGGCGCGCTTTGGCGCGGCGCGGCAGAAGTACGAGGCGTTGTTGCAGGATCCCGCGGGCCTGGAAAAGGTGCTGGAGGACGGCGCCGCCCGGGCCCGCCAGCTGGCCGGGGACCGCATGGACAAATTAAGGAAGAAACTGGGCCTGCGTTAGCCCAATTCATCGAACCTCGGGGGAGGGGAGTTCACATGCGTTTTTCCACGCTATTCTTCATCAGCACCCTGATGGCCGCGCCCGCATTCGGGGGCGACTTGCAGGTCATCCAGCGGATGCCTTCGGGGGAGATGGACAGCTTGAACGCGGCCCGCGAGGTCGTGGTCACGTTCAACGAGCCCATGGTGGCTTTGTCCGACAACGCCGGCATGGGCGCAGCCTGCCCCATCCACCTGAGCCCCAGCCTGCCGGGCCGCTGCCGCTGGCGCGGCAGCAACACCGTGGCGTTCGAGCTGCAGGGCTTCCCCAAGCCCGGCACCGAATACAGCGTCCTGGTCCCCAAGGGCACCGCCAGCCAGGTCAGCGGCGACAAGCTGGCCGAGGACCAACGCTGGACATTCGTGACCCCCCGCCCCCGCCTGATGAGCAGCGCGCCCGGCCAGGATCAACGCTGGGTCAGCCTGGACCCCAAGCTGTTCCTCAGCTTCAACCAGCCCATGGACCCCGCCAAAGCCAAGGATTACCTGGCCCTGGAAGAGGCCTCGGTGGATGAGACCGACCCCGAGCTCGACCCCAGTGCCGTGACCATGAAGAACGGCCTGGCCGAGGCCTTGCGCACCAAGGTCCTGGGCAGCGCCGCCGGCGCCCAGCCGCAGCGATTGGTGCCCATGGAGGTGAGCGCCCTCAGCAAGGACCAATGGGAGGCCTTGGTGAAAAGCGGGGCGCTGCAAGGCGCCAGCTTCGCCCCCGCCGGGCCGGGCCAGGATTTCATGCTGCTGCCCCAGCGCCGCTTGAAGCCCGACAAGCGTTACCGCCTCTGGATCGGGGCCGGCATGCCGGGGGCCGGGGGCGCCGTCGGCACGGCGCGCACCCAAGTGGTGGCGTTCGAGACCTATGCGACGTTCCACAGCCAGGGAGTCGGCGGCGAGCAGGCCTGCCCGAGCCCGGCCGGGCCAAAATTCAAAGGCTCCGCTCTGCGCAGCCCCTATTGGGCCTTCACCAACCCGGTGGATCCGGACAGCTTTTTCAGCCATTTGAAGATCACCCCGGCGCCGCCCGAGCCCGCGGGCCAGGTCGAACAGGCCGACCCCGAGCAGAATGGCGGCGATGAGGACGGTGATTATGGCGACGATGGCGAGAACCAGGGCGGGGGCTCCAGCTTCGCCGGCCCGGTGGTCAGCGGCCAAGCCATCAAGCTGGAAAGCGCCTATGTGGATGGGCGCAAACCGGGCCATGGGTTGCTGCCTCTAAAGCGCCCGGTCGATGCGCCTTTCCCCCGTGCTTGCGTGGTCAGCCTGGGTGACCTGCGCCTGAAGGTGGGGCAGACCTATCACTTTGAGGTCAGCCCGGGCCTGAAGGACGCCTTCGGCAACGTGCTGGATCAAGCCATCGCCTACGACCAAACGGTGCCCGATTACTGCCCCGACCTGGATGTGCCCGGTGGTTTCAGCGTGTTGGAGAGCTATTTGAAGCCGCGGCATCCCGCCGACGGGCTGAATATCAAGGATCGGGAGGCCAAGCTGTGGAGCTTCGGCCGGGATGGCTACGTGCCCGCCATGCGCAGCCTTGAGAGCTACCAGCAGGCGGGCTTCCCGGGCGACCCTTCCCAGACCATCGCGTGGACCATGGACGCGCCCGTCAACGTGCGCTCGAAGTCCTATTTTGACCTGCAGCCCGCCCTGGGCGTCAAGCATGGGGGCTTGGTGGGCTTCACCATGCCGGGCTCGCATGGCGGCTTGATCCGCGGCTTGGATGACGTGACCGACCTGGGCTTGACGCTGAAGACCGCCCCCCACGGCACCTTGGCCTGGGTGACCCGCCTGAAGGAGGGCCAGCCAGCCGCGGGCGTCCCGGTGGAGCTGCGCCGTGCCGACAACTCCGTGGCATGGAAGGGGGCCAGCGACGCCCACGGCTTGGTCAAGGCCCCCGGCTACCTGGACTTGGGCGCGACCACCTCGCAGGAGCTCTACAACGCCCGTCCCAGTCTCTATGCCATTGCCGACAGCCCCGATGGCGCGGCCTTGTTGAGCAGCGGCCGCATCACCGGCATCGAGCCCTGGCGCTTCAGCGTGCCCTTTGACGAGGCCCCCGAGGAGAAATACCTGCGCGGGCTGGTCTACACCGACCGGGGCGTGTACAAGCCCGGCGAAAGCGTCAAGGCCAAGGGCGTGTTCCGCAGCCTAATCGTGGACGACTGGGGCCTGCCCCGCGAGGAGCAGGTCAGCGTCAGCGTGCAGGACAGCCGCGGCAACGAGATGACCAAGCGGTCGCTGACCTTGAACGCGCGGGGCGCCTTTGACTTCTCCTATGACCTGCCCCAGGGCTGCCCCACCGGCCAGTACACCCTGAGCGTGGCCTTCGAGGCCCCGGCATCAGAGGACGCCCCCCCGTCGAAAAAGGCCCAGCGGCATCATCGGGCCAGCCGCCAGCGCAGCGAGCAGTCGATCGGTTTCCGGGTGGAGGCGTTCAAGCCGGCCGCCTTCGAAGTGCGCGTGCACAACCCCCGGCCGGAGGCCTATTTCGGCGAGGACCTGAGCGCCGACGTGGAAGGCTGGTACCTTTATGGCGCCCCCATGAGCGAAGCCCCCGCGACCTGGGAGCTGATGCTGACGCCCAGCGATTTCACCCCCCCGGGTTGGGATGACTATGATTTCAGCCGGGGCTGGTGGGAGGAAGAGGACCGCGGCACGCGCAGCGCGGGCAGCGGCAGCCTGACGCTGACGGCCAAGGGCCTTGGCGACCTTTCGGCCAAGACGGAGGGCCTCGAGTTGAAGGGCCCTTATGTGGCGACCTATGAGGTGGGCGTCACCAGCCCCGATCGGCAGCGCCTATTCGGCCGTTCCAGCCAGGTGGTCCATCCCAGCCGCTATTACGTGGGCGCCAAGCTGGATGGGCGGGTGGTGGAGATGGGCCAGCGCCTGCCGGCCTTGGCGGTGGTCACCGACACCCAGGGCCACCCCGTGCCCGGCGTGCAAATGCAAGTTCAATGGCGCCGCCGCGAGCATGTGAGCGTGCGGCGGGTGGGCCTGCATGGCCGCCTGACTTGGGAGCATTCCAGCAAGGATGTGAGCCTGCCTGAGGTCATGCTCAAGAGCGGGGACAAGCCCAAGGCCCTGGATTTCAGGCCCGACAAGCCCGGCCAGTATTATTTGAACATCAAGGTGGCCGACCCCCAAGGCCGGGTCAACGAGTGCGCGGCCATGGTCTATGTGGCGGGGGAGGGCGAAAGCTGGTGGGATCAGGAGGACCATGAGCTGATCCAGCTGGTGGCCGACAAGAAGGATTACAAGGTCGGCGACGAGGCCAAGGTGATGGTGCAGTCGCCTTGGGATGAGGCCGAGGCCCTGGTCACGGTGGAGCGTGAGCGGGTCATCGACAGCTGGACCGTGCACTTGAAGGGCGGCTCGGCGCTGGTGCACGTGCCCATCAAGGCGGGTTATCTGCCGAATGTGTTCGTGGGCGTCACGCTGATCCGTGGCCGCCTCGGCAAGCAGGACTACGGCCCCGACGGCCTGGACTTGTCCAAGCCCCAGGCCCGCTTCGGCTATGTGGAGCTGCCCGTGCATCCTGAGGGCCGCCAGTTGGCTGTGACCGTGGCCCTGGATAAGGAGGACTACCGCCCCGGCGCCACCGTGAAAGCCGACCTGACGGCGGTGGATGCGGCTGGCGGGGCCGAGCCCACCGAGCTGACCGTGTGGGCGGTGGATGAAGGCGTGCTGCAATTGACCGGTTACCAGGTCCCGGACCTATTCGGGGCTTTCTACGGCCCCCGGCCGCTGTATGTGCTCACCGGGGACACGCGCTTGCACGTGCTGGGTCAGCGCGACTACGGGGAAAAGGGCCAGGACCGCGGCGGCGGAGGCGGCGCCGGCGACATGGCTGGCATCGAGCTGCGCGGGGACTTCCGCTACCTGGCGCATTGGAGCGCCACCGTGCTCACGGACGCCCAGGGGCGCGCCCACGTGGAGTTCAAGCTGCCGGACAACCTGTCGGCGTTCCGCCTGATGGTGTCAGCCCACACCCTGCGGCGCTTCGGCAAGGCCCAACGCCGCTTCACCGTCAGCAAGCCGCTGATGCTGCGGCCCAGCCTGCCGCGATTCGCCCGCGTTGGCGACGCCTTCCTGGGCGGGGTCGTGCTGCACAACAACGGCCATCAGGACGCCCTGGTGGACCTTTTGATCAAGGCCGGCCCCGGCTCCGCCATCAGCGTCAGCGGCGCTGCCAAGCGCCAGGTGCCGGTGGGCGCTGGCAAGGCGGTGGAAGTGCTGTGGCCCATGCAGGCCGCGAGCTTGGGCAAAGCCAGCCTGGAGATAAGGGCTTCGGCCAAGCTCGATGGGCTGGAGACCGATGGCTTGCTGTGGACCCTGCCGGTGACCTTGCCGGAGAAGCGCGAGACCGTGGCCACGGCTGGCGTGTGCGAGGACCCGGTGACCGAGGAGCTGCGCTTGCCGGCCTCGGGCCTGGCCGAAACCGGCGATGTCACCGCCACCTTCAGCTCCACGGCCCTGGGCGGCCTCAAGGACGGGGTGTCCTACCTCTTGGACTACCCCCATGGCTGCCTGGAACAGAGGATGAGCCGGGTGCTGCCCATCGTGTCGGGAGCCGCCCTGTTGGAGGCCTTCAAGCTGCAGGACCTGGGAGGCCAGAAGAAGGCCGCTCAGGACGTGTTGGACCACCTGCCCGACTATCAATGCGGCGGCGGATACATCTACTGGGGCAATTGCGGCATGGAAAGCCCCTCGCCTTGGCTGACCGCCTATGTGCTGGAAGTCGCGAAGCTGGCCAAGGACGAGGGCTACAAAGTGCCCGACGAGTCATTGCAAAAGGCGGTGGAATGGCTCAAGGGCGTGTTCGACGAGCATCAGCGCTGGGGCTATCCCTACTCGCAGAGCGAGCTCTTCGTCATGCGGGCGTATGCCCTGGAAGTGCTGAGCCTTTACGGCACGTCCCCCACCGGCTATCTAAGCCAGCTTTATGGCCGCCGCGACCAGTTGCCCTTCCTGGCGAAGGCGCATGTGCTCAAGGCGGCCCAGTTGCTGGGCGGGGATGACAGCGTGCCCAAGACCCTGGCCCAGGAGATCCTGAACCAGGCCAAATTCGAGCCGCGCAGCATGCACTTCGAGCTGCCGGAAGGTGAGCGCATGCCCTGGGTGCATGGCTCCACGGTGCAGGCCACCGCCGAATGCCTGGAGGCCCTCCTGACCGCGCGGGGCGGTTTCCCCGGCGACGAGAAGGCGGTGGCCTGGCTCACCGGCGAGCGGCGGGACGGCGGCGCCTGGCGCAACACCCAAGAGAACGCCTGGGGCTTGCGAGCCTTCAACGCCTATTTCAAGCGCTATGAGAGCACGCCTCCCAGCTTCACCGCCAGCCTGAGCCTGCTGGGACAGGGCGCGGACAAGCTGCTTTGGCAGCAGCCCTTTGAAGGCCGCGCCCTGGAGACCCTGGCCAAGACGCTGCCCTTCGACCAGGTCTTCGGCACGGGGCAGGAAGCCCGCTTGCGCTTCGCCAAGCAGGGTCAGGGCCGCCTTTACTACGGCGTGACCATGAAGTATGTGCCCCGACGCTTTGACCAGCCGGCCATGGAGGGCTTCGAGGTGACCCGCAAGGTCAGCGACCTGGGCAGCGGCACCGCCGTCACCGGGCCCTTGGTGGCTGGCCGGCGCTACAAGGTGGACTTGGCGGTGAAGACCGGCCGGGACCGCACGTTCGTGGCGCTGGTGGACGCTCTGCCCGGCGGCGTTGAAGTGGTGAACACCGATCTCGCCGATGAGAGCCAGGCCCAAGCGGCGGGGGTCGGAACGCACGACTGGTACGACAGCTTCATGCACAGCGAAGCCTACGATGACCGCCTGGAGGTCTTCGCCAATTTCATGTCAGCGGGCGAGCATCATTGGACCTACCTGGTGCAGGCCACCACGCCCGGGCGTTTCGCCCAGCCCGCCACCTGGGTGGACCAGATGTACGAGCCGGAGGTCTTCGGCCGCACCGCGTCCCAGCTGGTCGAGGTGGTGGCGCAGCCGTGAGGAACGCTTGGCTCTTGGCTGGCCTGGGAGCCGCCTTGGCGGGCGCGATCCCGGCCTGGGCGGGCCCGCGCCCCCCGGCCGCCTTGCGCCTGCAGGACCGCTATGGGCATTTGATGAGGGTGCTGCCCAATGCTGCCAGCCTGGACAGCCGGCCCGTGGGCCTGGAGCGCATCTCGCCGTTCCTGGTGCTGGCGACCTTGGCTGTGGAGGATCAGCGCTTCTACGAGCATGGGGCCATGGATTGGAAGGCGGTGGCGCGGGCCCTGGCCCAGAACGTGGAAGCCGGCAAGGTGGTGTCGGGCGCCAGCACGCTGACCCAGCAGCTGGCCCGGGCGCTGGAGCCCCGGCCCCGCAGCCTGTGGGGCAAGCTGAAGGAGGCCGGCAAGGCCTTGAGCCTTGAGCGCGAGCTGAGCAAGGGGCAGATCCTCGAGGCCTACCTGAACCATGCGCCCTACGGCAATCGCTGTCAGGGCGCCGAGGCGGCCTCCCAATTCTATTTTGGCGAGCCGGCGTCGGCGCTGAGCCTGGCCCAGGCGGCCCTGCTGGCGGGCATCCCCAAGAGCCCGGTGCGCTATGACCCCGTGAAAGAGCCGGCGCTGGCCCGCCAGCGGCGTGAGCTGGTGTACCGGCGCCTGCAGGAAGGCGGTTGGGTGGACGCCGCGAGCCTGCGCTTGGCGCGGGCGGAGCATTGGCACTTGAGCGCCTCCGCCAGCCGCTTTGAAGCGCCCCACTATACCCAGATGCTGGCGGGCCTCGCGGGCGGACGCGAGAGCCTGAGGGGCACGGTGGACGCCGGCCTGCAGGCCGACCTGCAGGCCTTGGTGCACCATCAGATGCTGGGCCTGGCCTCGCGGCATGTGCGCAATGCCGCCATGGTGGTGCTGGATAACGCCAGCGGGGATGTGCTGGCCTGGGTGGGGAGCCAGGATTTTGACGACGCGTCGACCCAGGGCCAGGTGGACGGTGTCAGCGCCCGGCGCCAGCCTGGGTCGGCGCTGAAGCCTTTCCTGTATTCGTTGGCCTTTGAGCGGGGCTTCCGGCCGTCGAGCCGCATTGACGACGAACCATGGGTGGCGCCCGACGGCTATGCCGCCTATAACTACGACCGCAGCTATCACGGCAGCATCAGCCTGCGGCGGGCCCTGGCTTGCAGCTACAACGTGCCGGCGGTGCGCCTATGCAGCGCGGTGGGCACGCAGCCCTTTTATGACCGTTTGAAGGCCTTGGGCTTCGATTCGTTGGACCAGCCCGCCGCCCACTACGGCCTGGGCCTGGCCTTGGGAAACGGCGAGGTCAGCCTCTTGGAGCTGGCCAACGCCTACGCCACGCTGGCCCGCGGCGGCCGCTACCTGCCTGTGAGGGTGGCCCTGGACGATGGCGTGGCCCCGTTGGGCCAGGCGCCCCATCAGGCCATGCCGGCCGCGTCGGCGTGGCTGGTCTTGCAGGTGCTTCAGGACAATGCCGCCCGCATGCCCGCCTTTGGGTTGAATTCGGCCTTGAGCGCGCCCTTCCCCTTGGCTGCCAAGACAGGCACCACCAAGGATTATCACGACAACTGGTGCGTGGGGGTGACCCCCGCCTGGACGGTGGCGGTCTGGTGCGGCAACTTCGATGCCAGCCCCATGCAGCATGTCTCGGGCATCACCGGCGCCGGCCCTTTGATGCATGACGCGGCTCTGCGGGTCTTCAAACGTCAGCCCAGCGGCGCCTTTGCACGACCGCCCGGACTGGCGGCTTTCGACGTCTGCGCCGACAGCGGCGACCTGCCGGGGCCCCATTGCCCGCGGCGCCAGGCCGAATTCGCCTTGCGCTCCGCCTTGCCCCAGGCCACATGCAGCTTGCATGCCGGCTTGTTGGGCGGCGCCAAAGCCGTGGGCCGGCCGCGCATCCTGGCCCCGGCCGATGGGGCGCGCTACGTGCTGGATCCGGGCGTGGATCCGCGCTCCCAAGCGCTGCAACTGCTGGCCGAAGGCGTGCCTCGCAGCGCTGTGCTGAGCTGGCGGGTGGATGGCCAGGCTTCCGAACAGGACGACCGGGGCCGGTCTTTTTACCGCTTGCGCCGCGGTTGGCACGCCGTCCAATTGAGCGTTTTTGAGGGTGGCCATACCCGTACCGCCGCCACCGTCTCTTTCAGGGTCTTGAACTGATGCCCTTCCTCACCTTCCTGCGTTTGCCGCATGGATTCTCCGTGATGATGAATCAGCCTGACGGCCTGCCCCGGGTCACGCAACTGGTGCAGGCCGCCGTGGACGATGGCCAGGGGTCGGGGCTGCGCGCGCTTTTCCCGGAGGAGCCCGGCGGCGGCGCCTGGCTGGGCGTCAACGAGGCGGGCACGGCTTTCGCGCTGCTGAGCCTGGGCTATGATGCGCGGCTGGCGAGCCTGGTCCCGGCGGCCTTGGGGGCGCGCACGGCTGGCGGCGGATTGGAGCGTGCGGCGGCCTTGGGTTTGGAGGATCTGGCACCCTTCGTGTTGGCGGGCCTTGAGCCCAGGCACGCGGCCATGAGCCTGAGCTGGGATGGTCGACGCTTGGAGCGCCGCTTGCATCCTGATGGTGCGTTCCAAACGGGCCTGGGTCCTGACGCCGAGGCGTCGCGCCAGGCTTTCAAGGTTTTCGGGGAAGGCGCCGAAGGCATGGATGAAGCCGGGGTGCTGGCGGGCCAAGAGGCGTTGCATCTTTCACAGCCGTGGGGGCGGCACGCTCAGACGCTGGTGCTAGAGCGTCAGATCCTGCTGCGCTATATCGATGCCCCCGCCCATGCCCAAGGTTTGGAACCGCAGACGGCTTGGCTTGGGCGGGAGCCAGATTTTTAGCATCCGTCCCCAAAAAGCCTTATTAATATGGTAATTGTAAGCCCATGATAATTTGTGTACAAATATACAATCTAACACAACTCTTAACAACGTTGTGTCAGAGCGAAGGGCGGCAGCCTATTTTCTGGATGGGTTCGCGCCGAAAAGGATAAGGCCGGCTCGGCTGGGGCGGCGGATCGAGGGGGACCAGCTGTGGAAACATCCGCGCATTATCTCCAGGCTTTGGAGGATCAAGCCCAGGAGCAACGGGAGCATGAAGGCCGGCGCCTGCGTTTGACCCAGCGCCTGCTGTGGATGTTGCTGCCCGCATTGGCTCTGCTCTTGTGGGAGCATGTCCGGCGGTCCACTGGGATGGGGGTCCTGGCGCTGCTAGCCATCAGCTTCGACCTTAGCGCCCTAGGGCTCTTGGGAGTGCGACCGAAGTCCCGGTCCTGGGTCCTGCGCCTGTTGACCTTGGCGATGGCCGCGTTGATGGCGGTGGAAGCGGCCTTCACGCCGATCCTGTCCCAGGCCTATAGCCTGCAGTTCGTGCCCTTGCTGGCCCTGTCGGGCTTGCTGATGGATTCAGCCATGATGGGCGTCGCGTTATGGGCGGTCGGCATGGGCATCGTGGGCTTGGCGGCGATGCGGGCCACCGGGCCTGCGGATGGTGAACGGTTGATGCTGGGCATGCTGGCGGTGGCTTCCACGGCTTCGCTGGCCAGCGCATGGATATGGCATGGCATGCTGGAGCTGGCCCAGGGACAGCTGGCCGATTGGAAGGATGCGTTGAACCGCCATTGGCAGGAGCGGCAGCAGCTCAGCCGATGGTTGTTCAAGGATCAGTTGGATTCCCTCCAACGCTTGCGAGAGGCCTGCCGCCTGCCCGACGCGCTGGCCTGGCATGCCATGCGCCAAGAGTTGGAGCGTTTGGGCGAGCTGCAGCTGGAGGCCAAGGCCCGTCGCCAGGCGTTGCCCGACCCTCCGGACGAGAGCCTGGACGAGCTGAGCTTCCAGCGCCAGGCCTTGCGCGCCAATTTGCTGGTCGGCATGGCTGTGTCGCTCGTTGGCCTGGCTATCCATGTCCTCACTGGGCGCCTGAATCCTTGGCTGGCCCTGAGCTGTTTGGGCGTGTTCACCCTCCTGCTGCCCATGATCCAACGTCCCGGTCAGCCGAAGCGCCGCTTGCTGGTGCTGGTCCTGTGGGGCGGCCTGGGCAGCATCCTTTATGGCGCGGCGCGGGGCCAGGCCGAGGGTTTCTTCTTCATGCCATTCGCCATCATGGCTTGCGCCATGCTGCTGGGGTTGGGCCACGCCTTGGCCATGACGCTGCTGGGTCTCCTCGCGCTGGCGGCGGTGACAGGCGGTTGGAATGGCCAGGGGGGGGATTGGGCCCTGCAAGCGCCGGCATTGACGGTGGTGTGGTTGGTCACGCTGGGCGTCTGCGCCCAATCGCTGGAGCAAAGGGGCCACTTGCTCAAGGGCCTGGAAAGCCGGAGCCGGCAGATGGCCGCTGACTTGCGCGTGCAGCGGCGCCTTTTGGGGGCTTTGCACCATGACTTGGCGAACCTTCAGACCGCGCTGTTGGGCGTCAGCGACTTGGGCCGGGCTGGATTGGCTGAAGCGGGGGACTGGTCCCGGGTGCGCCGCTTGACCGAGCGCCTGGGAGCGCTGCTGGAAGGCGGCGAGGAGCTGCTGTTGGGCGAGCATGCGCTGCCCGCGGCCCTGTTGCAGCCGGTGTCGCTGGCGGGGATGGCCGCTGCCATGCACGAGCTCTTCAACGAGCGTTTGTTGGCCAAACGGGTGAACCTTAGCAGTGACGTGCCGCCGGGCCTGCAGGCGCAAGGCGTGGCTTGCCTGCTGCGCGACAGCGTGCTGAGCAATTTGGTGAGCAACGCCATCAAGCACAGTCGGGCGGGTTCGGGCGTGGAGATCGCCGCCTGGGAGGCGCCCGGGTCGGTAGCCTTGGTGGTGCTTGACCGAGGGCCGGGCCTGGGGCCCGAAGTGCTGACGCGCCTGGAACGCGGCTTGGAGCAGCCCGGCCGCGAAGGCAGTGCCGGCGAAAAGGGCCAGGGATTGGGACTGCTGCTGGCGCGCGAGCACCTGCAGCGATTGGGCGGACGGTTGGAGTTGCGGGCCCGTGAGGGCGGCGGCACCGTGGCCATCGCCTGGATGAAAGCCGCCTAGCTGCGGCGCGGAGGACCATGAACGGCACGAGGTCATTCTTGGGCGGCTGGCTGGCATCGGACCCGCTGGATGAGCTGCAACGGCTGCAGGCCGCCCTGCTCAAGCGCCTGGCATGGATGCTGCTGATCCTGCTCGCCTTGCTGGCGTGCAGCGAGGCCTTGCGTTCCCGCCCGCCGTTGACGCTGCATGTCGCGCTGTTGGTGCTGGTGGCGCTGGGGCTGATGGCTGTCAGCCGCTGGCAGGCCCTGCGCCCGGCCGTGGCCCTGCTCCTGCTGGCGGGGGTCCTGGCGGCGGTGGCCATGGAGGCCGGTTTTTACGACATCGCCGTGCCGCCCGCCACGGCCTTCCTGGTGGTGTGCGGGGCCTTCGTCACCTTGATCATGGGGCCCTTCTCCGGGCTGATGGTCACCTTGGTGGTGGTGGTCGTGCAGCTTTGGCTCGAGCACCGCTATCCCATCGATTCGGCTCGCACCCTGCGCAGCGTGGGCAATTCGCTGATCGCCGTCGGCTGGGTCCAGTTGACCGCGTTGCTCTTTCAGCGGGTGCATTCCCAATTGGCGCGCAGGCTGGTGGAGGAGCAGCGTTCACTGCGCCACGCCGTCGACGAGATGCAAAGCCTGGCCCAGACCGCTTTCGACGGGTTGCAGGTGCCCCTGCTGGCCTTGGAGCTGGGGCTCTCCGAGCCTGGGTGCGCCGATGACCTGTCGCCCCAGCTACAAGCGTTGCGTGAACAGCTTCAGACGGCCCGCGAACGCTCCCGGGAAGCGGCCCGCCCCCTTCCCGTCTGGGCCCAGGATCTGGACCGCTTGCGCCAGATGGGCCTGTTGACGCTGCTTTGGGCGGGTTGGGCGGCCCTGCTGGCGACCACCATCCAAGGGTTGGTGCAGGGCCTGCCGGTGCAGCGCCTGCTCCCGGATGCGCTTGCCACGGTGGTCTTGGGGGCGGCTTTGCTGGTGTTCCGCCGGCGCTTGAACGCGCTGCGCCCGGTGACCTGGGCCGCCGCGCTGCTGGTCCTGGGCCTTATCGCGTGGTCGCTGGGCCAATGGGGCGGCCAATACCCCGCACCGCCTTATTACTTCCTGGCCCCCTTGGTCATGGCCATGGCGCTGCTCGACGGCATCCTGTCAGGCACGGTGGTGGCCGTGGCCGGCGGGGCCTTGGTCCTGTGGACCTCGACGCGCAGCCCCATGGGGTCCAGGGAGATGGATCAAGCCATCTACATGATGGGCACCCTTTTCCTGGCCCTCTTCGCTTCAGGCCAAGCCCTGTTGCTGCATCGTGACCTGGACCGCCGATTGGCGGATCAAGGTGCGGCCTTGCAGCGCGCCCTGCGCCTGCGCCGGCGCCTGCTGGGGACGCTGTTCCATGACTTGAGCAACCCGCTGGCCATGCTCCAGCTGGCGGTGGAGCTTGGCGAGGGGCAGGGCTTGGGGGACGCCGAGCGCGTTCGGATGCAGTGCCTCGTGGATCGCATGCAGTCCCTGGTGGCTTCAGCGCGTGATTTTGTGGCGATCGACGGGCCGCTGCCGAAAGAGCGCCTGCAGGCGGTGGCCTTAGGCCCGCTGCTGAACGACTTGCGGGAGCAATTGCAGCCCCGCTTGCAGGCGGCGGGGCAGGAGTTGCGGATCTACTGCGCGCCCCAGCTGCAAGCCCTGGCCTCGCCGGTGGTCCTGCGAGAGAGCGTGGTCAGCAATCTGTTGAAGCTGGCCATGGCGCGTTGCGGTGCCGGCGCCAAGCTGACGTTGAGCGTCACCAGCCAGGCGGATGGCGTGGTGCTGAAGCTGCAGGACCCAGGCCGGCCGCTGTCCCAGGACGACCTGGCAGCCATCGGCAGCCTGCCGCAGGGCGACGAAGGGTCGGGCGTCACCCTGGCGCTGGTGCACGAGCACCTGCTGCGCATGGGCGGAGGCCTGGCGTTGGCTAATTTGGACGAGGGTGGGAGCATGGCCACAGTGCTGCTGTCCCCCATCGATTAAGGCTCTTTTTTTGTCCCAATCCTTGATTAGTCAAGTTCCGTAGAGCCTCTTGCAGGGCCGCTGGCCCCTCGCCCATGCAGGAGCCTTCATGAAGTCCCTGAGACGAACGATGCGAAGCCTCCTGCGGGCCTTGGCCCGGGCCTGATCATGGCCTTGGACGACAGCCTGGGGCATTGGGCGGCCCGCCTGTCTTGGGCGGCCCGGGGGGCTTTGGAGCGACGTTTGAAGCCCGTGGGCATGACGCCGCCCATGATGGTGGCGCTGCTGGCCTTGGCGGCGGGGTGCAGTCGCGCCTCGGATGTGGCCCGCCACATGGGCGTGGATGCCGCCGCGGTCACCCGCCTCATGGACCGCTTGATCGACGCCGGACTGGTGGGGCGCATGGAGCCCAAGGGCGACCGCCGCAGCCGAAGCATCGAGCTGACGCCCAAGGCCTTGGCCTTGTTGCCTGAGCTGCAGGCGGTGGCGGCCCAGGCTGAGCGCCAGCTGGGACGCGGGTTGAGCTCGAGCCAGAAGGCGGCGTTGATAGCGACGTTGAAGGCGCTGACACGACGCGCCGAGCAGCTCTGATGGAGGAAGGCATGACCATGGACCGCAAGATCCTGGCGGTGGGCCAGAAAAAGGATGTGATGGAGGGCGCCGGGGAGATCGTGGGCCGCGTGCTGCCGCAGGGCCGCCTGGGGCTGGAGCCGCTGGATCCCTTCCTGATGCTGGACCATTTCAAGATGGAGGCGGGCGGCCCCGGCTTCCCGGAGCATCCGCATCGTGGCTTCGAGATCCTGACCTATATCCGCCAGGGTTGGGCCAGCCACAAGGATAACCTGGGCAACGAAGCCCGGGTCGAGGCTGGCGGCCTCATGCGGCTGACGGCAGGCCAGGGGATGTGGCATGGCGAGGCCGGCGGCGCTGAGCCGGGCCTGGTGGTGGAGGGCTTCCAATTCTGGGTGAACCTGGCCAAGGCCCAGAAGGGCGTGGCGCCCAGCTTTCAAAAAGTCGATGACCGCGACCTTCCGCGCCAGGAGCAGGATGGCGGCCGGACCCGCGTGAAGGTGCTGGTGGGGCCCCATTCGCCGGTGCGCATCATGACCCCCATGGTCTACCTGGACGTGACGGTGGCGCCTGGCGGCAGCTTTCAATGGGACCTGCCGCAAGGGCACCAGGGCTTCGTGTACGTCTTGGAGGGGCAAGCCCATTTTTCTGGGGACGGGTCGCGGGCGGCGGCCGGTCAAGTGGCGGTGCTGGGCCAGGGCGCCGGCCTGCGGCTGGAGAACGACGCGAAGGCTCCTTTGGCCTTCCTCCTGGCGGCGGGACAGCCGCACGGCGAGCCGGTCCATTGGAATGGGCCGTTCGTGGACTGAGGCGAGACGGGGAAGGCATCCGCCTTTTCCGGAATGACGATCGAGGATGGAGAAGAGCATGAGCGATAAGACGTTGTTCGAGGCCGCCCCCCTGGGCGGCATGACCCTGGCGAACCGCCTGGTCATGAATCCCATGACCCGCAGCCGCTCGGATGAAGCTGGCTTGGCCAACCTGCTGATGGCCCAGTATTACAGCCAGCGGGCTTCGGCAGGCCTGATCATCAGCGAAGGCGTGGCTCCCCATCCCAACGGGCGCGGATACGCGCGCATCCCTGGCCTATGGAGCCAAGAGCAGGTGGAGAGCTGGAAGGCGGTGACGCAGGCCGTGCATGCCCGCGGGGGCCGCATCTTCGCCCAGCTCATGCACACCGGACGGGTGGGGCATCCGGCGAACCTGCCCGCAGGGGGCCTCTTGCTGGCTCCCAGCGCGGTGGCCGCGCCCGGCGAGATGTACACCGATGCGCAGGGCATGCAGGGCCATCCGGTGCCTCAGGCCATGACCGAGGCACAGGTGCTGGAGGCCAAGGCCTCGTTCGTGCAGGCGTCGCGCAACGCGGTGGAGGCCGGTTTTGACGGCGTGGAGCTGCACGCAGCCAACGGCTACCTGCTGGAGCAATTCCTGAGCCCCAACACCAACCAGCGCACGGATGGCTGGGGCGGCACCTTGGAAAAGCGCCTGCGTTTCGTGGTTGAGACGGCCCGCGAGGCCGTGGCGGCCATCGGGGGCGGGAAGGTCGGCATCCGCCTCTCGCCCTATGGGGCCAACGCGGGCATGACGGCGTATCCCGGGATCGACGACGCGTACAAGGCGCTGGTGCCCGCTTTGGCCCAAGCGGGCGTGGGCTATGTGCATGTGGCGGACCATTCCTCCATGGGCGCGCCGGCGGTGCCGGCTGAGCTGAAGCTGGCGATGCGCAAGCTCTTCCCGCGCAGCTTCATCCTCGGCGGCGGCTTCGACCGCGCCTCGGGCGAGGCCGCTTTGAAGGCGGACCAGGCGGATCTCATAGGCGTGGGCCGGGCCTGGTTGGCCAACCCCGACCTGGCTGAGCGCTGGCAAAAGGGCGCAGCCCTCAACGCCCCGGATTTTTCCACGTTCTATACCCCCGGAGCGAAGGGCTATACGGACTACCCCTCGGCCTGATCTTGGGGCTCCAAGAACGGGAAAGG
>Ga0302319_10002452_pt1 | contig 40000 bp, 35 predicted proteins | sample Bog_T0_2_FD_203319 | JGI IMG/M metagenome (GOLD analysis project Ga0302319, IMG submission 203319) | Peat permafrost microbial communities from Stordalen Mire near Abisko, Sweden - Bog_T0_2 | ecosystem: Environmental > Terrestrial > Soil > Wetlands > Peat | place: Sweden: Abisko, Stordalen Mire... | reverse complement strand
CGCTGCGGATAACGCCGGAATCTAAATTGGCCATTTGCGGCACGACTGAAGTCGTGCCCTGACACAATCGATAGCCTGAAGGCAATTTTGCAAGAGGCTCTCATGCTTGATTTTGTTCTGCTCCCGGGGGCAGCACGCTGGCAATCACCTCGGCAGCCGCCGTGTAGCGGCCAAAGGGGGCGCTCACCTGCACGCCCTGGACCAGTGGCCGCACCGCCTCCAGCATCTCTTGCGCAATCTTGATGCCTTCACGCCGCGCCGCGTCGGGCGATTCCACCTGCGCCATGCGCAGCATGATCTCCTCCGGCATCGACACCCGCAGATCGTTCTTCATGAACTCGGCGTTGCGCAAACTGGTCAGCGGCCAGATGCCGGCGATCACTGGAATCTTATGCTCCTTGATGCGCTCCAGAAAGCTCTCCAGCAGCCGCAGGTCGAAGACCGGTTGAGTGATGGCGTACTCCGCGCCGGCCTCCACCTTGTAGGCAAAGCGCCGCAACTCCTGCTCGATGTCCGGCACGCCTGGATTGGCGGCCACGCCGATGGTGAAGTTGGTGCTGGCCCCGATCGAATTCGAGCCGATGTCCAGCCCATGGTTCAGCCGCCGCACGATGTTGACCAGACCGATGGCGTCCACGTCAAACACTGCGGTAGCGTCAGGATAGTTGCCCAGTTTAGGCGGGTCGCCGGTCAGGCAAAGGATGTTGTGCAGCCCAATGGACGAGGCCCCCAGCAGGTCCGACTGAATGCTCAGAATATTGCGGTCGCGGCAGGTGTAGTGGAGAATCGTCTCAATGCCGGTGTGTTGCTGAATCTGGATGCAAAGGCTCTGTGCGCTCATGCGTGCCGAGGCGCGTGGCGAGTCGGGCACATTGATGGCGTGGACGCCGAGCTGAGCCAGCAACCGCGCCCCCTCGATCTCTTTCGCGCAGTCGATGCCTCGCGGCGGAACAATCTCCACCAGCGTGACAAAGCTGCCCTCCGCAATCAAGGCCCCGATGAGCGAGCGTGCGGCAAGCGGCGCCGGTGGTGTCTCGGTGCTCAGCGCCGGTGCGGCGCCGGAAGCCTGGACGCGCGCCTGGGCATCGAGGGCCCGCATCGCCGACCGCATGGCCCGGATGTGGTTGGGCGTGGTGCCGCAGCAGCCGCCTACAATCTGCGCCCCGGCGGCGATGGCCTTGCGGGCAAAACTGGCCATGTACTCCGGCGAGCACAGGTAAATATTGCGGCCTTCCACGGCGCGCGGCATGCCCGCGTTGGGCAGGGCGGCCAGCGGCAGCGCGGTGGCCGTGCGCATGGCCTCGATGGCTGTCAGAACCGTGGCTGGGCCGGTGGAGCAGTTCACTCCGATGGCGCTTGCGCCCCACTCGGTCAGCAAAGCCGCAGCCTGTGCCGGAGATGCCCCGTCCAGGCAGTTGCTCTCATCGTCCACCGTCATCATCACCAGCACGGGCAGTTCGGGAGCGGTCGCTCGCGCCGCCTCCAGCGCCTCGCGGGCCTCGTTCAGCGCCGGCATGGTCTCAAGGATCAGCAGGTCCACGCCAGCCTCTTTCAAGGCCTGAATCTGCTCGGCAAAGGCCGCTCTCGCTTCGTCCAGCCCGGTCTTGCCCAATGGCTCCAGCCGCACGCCGAGCGGGCCCACCGAACCACCCACCCACGCCTCGCCCGCCTGCTTGTCCTTCAGGTGCTCCACGGCTTGCCGGGCCAGCCGCACCCCGGCCGCATTGATCTCGGCCACCTTCCCCGCCAAACCATGCCGCGCCAGCCGGAAGCGATTGGCGCCGAAGGTATTGGTTTCAAGAAGCTCGGCCCCGGCTTGCAGGTACTCTTCGTGGATAGAAAGAATCAACCCTGGGTCCGACAGATTCAGCTCGTCGTAACAGCGGTTGATGAAGATTCCGCGCGCGTAAAGCACGGTTCCCATGGCGCCGTCGGCGAGGATGGGGCGGTTCGCGAATATGTCGGCGATCGAAGGCATTCTCTTTTCATGCTAAGCTACACCGCCCCTGCACACCAACCGACCGGCCCACTTTGTTATACTTCGGGAGTCATAAGCTTGGTCCGCACCGGTTTCCAGCCGGAGAAATCCGCGGTCTGTCTCATTGGCCGGCGGTCGCCTTTTACGTGTTCACGCCGCGGCCACGGCCGCTCAAAGCTCAACCGGGCCATCGAGCCCTGTAAATGCCATCATCCGCGGTACACTCCGCGGTTTCCGTCGAGGTAAGGGATTTTGAAGAAGAGAAGTCTTTGGATATGCGCCGCCGCGGCCCTGGTTGTTGCAGCCGCGATGGCAGGCTGTGGCGGCACCAACTATTTTGCGGGCCGGGTTCTGCCCCCCAGCGGGCTCACCAACCGCGTTCTCATCGCAATCCAGAACCCAAGTATCGCCACCAGGGGCGCGCTCTCGTTCGTGGATGCCTACTACGACATCCGCAGCGGCTTCAACGGAAAGCCTGCCTCGTTTTCCATCTCCGGTTATTCCGCTGCGCTGCCCATCACCATCCAGAACATGCCCGAGGAGACCTCTGGCGCCGTTTACGGTTCCGGCGACGGCAGCATGGACATCATCAACTACGCCACGGAGGGAACCACCGGCGCTACCAGCGGCCTGAATGGCCTCTCCGCCAGCATCTTCGTCACGCGGAGCCAGTCCTACATCTTTGCCGCCGACCAGGGATACCACGTGTTTACAGTGGTTGACCACACCAACAGCGGATCGTATCCGCTCAGCCTTCCCGGCGTGTACCGCACCAGCGTAAACCCCGGCGGTTCCGTGGCCCTGGCCTTCGTCCAGAACTCGAACTACGTATACTACCCGCGCAAACTCTCCGGCGCGCAGGGCCTTGCCTACTCCGGGGGGCCTTCCACCTGGCCCGCGGCCGCAGTGGACTGCGAACCGCAGAATTTGCCCGGTTGGTGCCTATTCCAGGCGCAAAGCCCCGACCATGTTGACGCAACGGGCAACTACTATGGAGCCCCGCTGGTCTTTGACCGGCCGGTCAAGGCCGTCTTCTCCGCCGATGGCGGAACCGCGTACGTGCTCAACTGCGGTCCGGAGTGCGGCGGTTCCAAGGCCTCCATCACGCCGCTCCCCATTGCTCCGATGATCTTTCTCCTCGGCCAGCAGTCCGGAACGCTGCCCACCAACAGCGTACTAGCCAGCTCCACCATCGCCACTCCCGGCGGCGCCAGCAACGCCCTGGTCGATTCCTCAACGATGTACGTCGTGGGCCAGCAGCCTCAACTGGTGCAAGGACAAACCCTTTTTGCCGGCAAACTGACCGTGGTCAATCTCTCCAACAGCACCGCTTCCAGCTCCATTGCAATCAGCGACGGAACCCCCGGCGCAATGAGCCGCATGTTGCTCGCCGACGACAACACGCTCTGGATCGCCATGACCAAGTGCACCAACGGCGTGCGTGCCGCCACGGGTCTGCCCTATGGCTGCCTCACCATGTTCAACACCTCCAGCAATACCGTGACCACGCTTTTGCCCTATATCGGCGACGCCACCGGCATTGCCTCGGTCACCGGCTTCCACAAGATCTACACGGCGGAGGGTGGGCAGGTGTACATCTACTCCACCGTGGATGGCACGTCGATCGACAATCAGTACGTCACGGTGACCGGCACTGCCTACGACGTGGCCTACATGGACGGGCTCTCCGACGCCAACAACACCGTCTACTGACCCAATGCTCGCCGATTTCCACTCAGATGCTGAGTGTCCCCATCCTCGCCGCGTTCTTGTTTTTGCGGCCAGGGTGGGAAACTACAAGCTGGGCGCCCATCCTTCGCGTCTTTTGCGAAAGGTGGGAAGCCATAAGCCTCGATAGCCGATCTCTTATCGGGAGTAACCAGCGATGCCTGCCCCAAACGTCGATCCCGTCCCCGATTCCCCGGCAACTGACGTGCTTGCCATTGCCGCCCACCGCGACGACGTGGAGCAAACCTGCGGCGGAACCCTCCTGCGCATGGCCTCGCGCGGCCTGCGCACCGCCATCCTGGACCTCACGCAGGGAGAGGCCGGAACCCGCGGCAGCGCCGAAGAGCGTACACGGGAAGCAGCGCAGGCCGCGGACCTGCTGGGTGCGCGTTGGCGCAAGGCCCTCGACCTGCCCGACGGCGCGATCGAAAACACCCTCGAAAACCGCATCAAGATCGTGCGCGTCCTCCGCCAGCTTCGCCCCCGCGTCGTGATCCTGCCCTACTGGCAAGCCCGACACCCCGATCACGCCGCCGCCGCCACTCTTGGCTACGAAGCTTGCTTCCTCTCCGGCCTCTCCAAAGTGGACACCGGAGCCCCTCCTCACAGGCCGTTCAAGATCGTCTACGCCAGCCTCTACGCCGACGTGCGCCCCAGCTTCATTGTGGACATCACGCCCTTCATCGAACAGCGCCATGCGGCACTGATGGCCTACCGCTCACAGTACGCCAACCAACCCGCCGGCGCCGCGCTCTTTGTTCCCGAAGAAGAGATCCGCGATCGCACCTTCGCTGAAGCCCGCCACTACGGCCTGCTGGCCGGCGTTCGTTACGGTGAGCCCTTCGTGCAAAAGGAAGTGGGCATGGTAGACGACCTCACCCTCCTGCCCGTCCAATCCATCTGACGCCTCAACGCATGAAAAACATCCGCCCGCCGATCGCCACCAGCGTGAGCGCAAAGATGCGCCGCAGCCACAGCTCCGGAATGTGTTGCGCCCCCACCGCGCCAAAGTATCCGCCCACCAGAAACCCGGCTCCCAGCAGCAACGCCACTCGAATGTCGGCGTTCCCTTTGCGGTAATACTCAATAAAAGCGAAGAGACCCACCGGCAACAGCAGTGCCCCCAGCGACGTTCCCTGCGCCTTATGCTGATCCATGCCCAGCAGCCACACCAGCGCAGGAACAAACAAAATGCCGCCGCCAATGCCCACCACTCCGGAAAGCAATCCGACCAACAGCCCCACCAGCAGAATCATCCACGTCATTCGACCCTCCGCGCCTTCGGCATAGAAAAGATGCCTGCCCCACGCCTTCAGCCTAAGCCAACGCCCTGCCGCGGAACAACAAACCGGCGTCGCTGCATCACTCCCGCAGCCGCCAGAATGCACAGCACGGGCATGACTGGCAATCGGAACCGCGCCTCGCCAACCACTCCTCCGGAGACGGCGAAGAAGTAAAGCGACACCCCCAGCAGCATCCATAGGCACGGGTTGGGCGCACTCCATCGCACCACTCCCAGAACCGCAAACACATACATCGCCAACAGCACTGCCTCAAGCGCTGCCATCACCGCCGTCTGCAACGGGAATCTCCTGGCCGCCTGCAACGCCGCCGCCACCGGACCCTCGTCTTGTTCGCGGACAAACGTGGCGCCGTCAACCGGCGTCCCCAGCAGGCTCACAAGAACCGCCGCCCCAGGGTTCAACGCCGTCCGCATCATCCCTTCCACATGGGTTCGCAGAAATACCCACGGATGCGCTCGTAGAACTCGCCCAGCCTGGGACCGCATGAATTCCAGCCGCTGCGCCTGGTTCCACCCTGCCGTGGCCGGATGCCGCGCCACAAAGAGTCTCGCGTCGTCATATCCCAGTTCCGCGTCCACCTGCGCCAGCGAACGATGCTCGACGCGAGCAGTCACATCGCCGGCACTGAAGAAGTAGAGGTTGTGCGCCTCGATGCTGGAGAACCCGCCAAAGCCGGTCTCCACCCGGTTGCGTATCTGCCATGCGGCCAGCCACGGCAACACACTCACCAGCAGCACCGCGGGAGCTTTCCAGCGAAGCCCCGGAACGTGCGCCAGAACCAGAAACAATCCAACAGCTAGCGCGATCGGCAGGTAATAGGTCACCGGGCGCACAAACGTCGCTGCTGCCAGCCAGAGTCCCGCCGCCGCAAGCCCCCGCAGCCTCCGGCAGCGCAAAAACTCAACCAGCCCGGCCAGGCTGAGCAGAAACAGCACAAGAAACAGCGTCTCCGACAGAAGCAGGATGGAGTAAATAACCGAGAGCGGCTCAAAGGCAAAGATCCAGGCTGCCACCAGGGCGATGCGCCCGTCTGCGAAGACTGCGCGTGCCAGCCGCCAAACCAGCACAACCGAAAGGACCGAAAGGATGACCTGCGCCAGAGCCGCGGCAATCGGCCCGGCGAGGCTCAAGAGGGCCAGAAACAGCGCATACCCCGGCGTGCGCGCGATATCCGGCAAGCCGGCTTCCACAAAGCTTCCATGCAGCAACAGGTTGCGTCCCGGCTCGAGATAGCTGTACGTGTCGGGTTGGTTCAGAGCGCCGCTCCCGCCCAGCGCAAGCGCCACCGCAAGCAGCCCCAGCCGAACGGCGCCAGCCGCTATCACCGGCCCCGCCAATCGGGGGGTCCACCATCTGCCAACCTGCGCCGCAACTTGCGCTCCCGGCCTCACGGACCACCTCTACCGTGACCTATACGCCACAAGCCGAGAAGCTGTCCGTGATCACAGCAGCTCCCCGGCCTGTTTTTCCGCAATCAAAGGGATTAGAGACTCACGGCACTACTCCCCAGCCATCGTCATTCACCGGGCCGCCATTTCCCCTTCAAAGCATCTTTTGAACAACCACTTCCTGGCGAAAAACACTCCCTCAGGGGCTCAAGAGGTTGCGGAAAAACTTGTTCCAGCGTCGGATACGCGAAGCTCTGAATCAGGGCACGACTTGAGTCGTGCCGCAAATGCAACAAGATAAATGTTGGGTTTTAGAGGCTGCGGAAAAAGGCCTGTTCTGGGTCAAAAGCGGCAAAAAGCATACCTCAGGGGCTAAAGCCCGCGTTGATTCTTCGGCACTTACGGCACGACTAAAGTCGTGCCCTGACGCTTCCTGCGCCCCGGAATGAGTTTTTCCGCAGCCTGTTTAACCCCTAAGGGCCGGGCTTTGGAATTCTTCACCGCAAGCTGTCCTTTTCCGCAGCCTGACAAGCCCGCGCTTCAAGCAAAAGTTGAAATGGCGGCCGGTTTGTGTCACCGTAGCAATGAGCGGTTGGGGCGTCGGACGAACGTGTTAACCGGGCGAATCGCTCAATTCATGGGCAAAAGGCCGCTTCCAGCGGCCTTTTGCTTTTGTGGCTTTGGCGTAGAGGGGCATTCGATCTAAGCCATCTTTTCATACAAAGCTCACACAACAGAGCAGGCGCAGTTGACCCGACCCGTCCCCCCGCTCAAATTCATCAAACGTTTGCAATCTATTTGCCCGGCTGCATTACTCTGTTAATGGTTCCGTGCGGCCACAGCATTCTGAAAGCAAACGGCCGCCGGGCGAGGGCTGACCGTTTGAGCCAAACCGTATTTGTTCTTGAAGACGACACCGATATCGCGCGCCTGGTACAGCATCACCTTGAAGCCGCGGGATTTTCCGCACGCCTGTTTCACACCCCCACCAACGTGATTCCCGACGCCGAGCGCCAGCCGCCGGCCTTGTTCCTGCTGGACATCATGGTCCCCGGCGGAGACGGCCTTGACGTTTGCCGCCGCCTGCGCTCGAACCCCGCGCTCTCCACCATTCCCATCATCTTCTTGACCGCCCGCGCCGGTGAAAACGACCGCGTGCTGGGCCTCGAGTTGGGCGCCGACGACTACATCACCAAGCCCTTCGCCACCCGCGAACTGGTAGCCCGCGTCAAGGCTGTGCTGCGGCGCTTTGAACGGCCCACGTCGCCCTCGATCATCAGCTTTGAAGAGGTGATCATCGACGCCGGCGCCATGCAGTTGAAGGTTCGTGGCGAGCTCACCACCACCACGGCCACCGAGTTCCGGCTGCTGGACTACCTGGCGCGCCACCCAGGCCGGGTTTTCAGCCGCGACCACCTGCTCGACGCCGTTTGGGGAGACGCACGTTTTGTCACTCCCCGTTCCGTCGATGTCTACGTGCGCCGCATCCGTGAGAAAATCGAGGTCGATCCAGAAAATCCGCGCTACCTGAAAACCATGCGCGGCGCCGGCTATCGGTTCGAGCTTCCCAAGGGTGAGTAGCGAGCCGGCCGTGTGCCGGAGAGTGCCGGATGGGAGCGGCGCCCATTGACCCCAAAAGTATTCACCAAGCTGCTCTCGCTTCTGGTGCTTCTGCTGGTTCTCCACACCCTGGTGATGGAGTTCGTCTTTCGTCGCCTTGTTGAGCATTCGGCGGGGGTGGACCTGCACCTGCTCGGCCGCGAGGCGCTCTGGTCCGGCCTCATCGCGCTGGCGGTTGCCATTCCCATTGCCGCCTGGGTTGCCAGCCGCATCTCCGTTCGCCTGCGGCGGGTGGTTTCCTTCGCCCGCAGTATCGCCGACGGCGATTTGAGTGCCCGCCTCGACCAGCCCGGCGACGACGATCTCTCCGCCATGGAAGCCGCCCTCAACCAGACCGCCGAACGCCTGGGCCGGAGTTTTGCTGAAATCGAGAGCCGCCGCCAGGAGCTGGCCGCCATGCTCGATTCCATGCAGGAGGCGGTCGTTGCCATCACCCCTGAAGGGTATGTCCGCTGGTCGAACGCCGTCATGCAGCGCATCGCGGGAACCCAGATCCGCCCCGGCCGCACTCTGGTTCACTCCGTCCGCGACCCCGAGGTCCTGGCGTGTGTCCGCGGCGCCCTTGAGAACCGGGAAGTCCGCTTTGGCCGCGCCAGCTCTTTGGCCCCAGGCCGCATCTTTGAGATCAACGCGGCTCCGTTGCCCAGTGGCGGCGCGCTCGTCGTACTCCACGATGTCACCCGCATCGAGGCCGCCGAGAAGTCCCGGCGCGACTTCATCGCCAATGTCAGCCACGAGCTTCGCACCCCGCTCACCTCCATCCAGGGCTATGTTGAAACGCTCGTCGAAGACCCCAATTCCAACCCCGAAACCACCCGCGAGTTCCTCGCCGTCATCCTCAAGAACGCCACCCGCATGAACCGCCTCACCGAGGATCTGCTCGCCCTGGCCAGCGTCGAGAGTCCCGACTACAAGCTCACTCTCCAGCCCGCCCGCGCCTCGGCCCTGGTTCATGACGCCATCCAGTCCCTCGGAGGAATCGTCGTCGATTCCAAGGTCGAGCTTGAATCGTCAGGCGCCCCAGACGCGCTGGTCATGGCCGACCCGGACGCCATGAACCAGGTCTTTGGCAACCTGATTGAAAATGCCCTGAAGTACGGCGATGCCGGCAAGCGCATCCGTGTCGGCGCCCGGCTCCTCACCTCCGAGGCCGCCACTGAAGTGCAATTCACCGTCCAGGACTTCGGCCCCGGCATTGCCTTCGAACATCTAGGGCGCATCTTCGAGCGCTTCTACCGCATTGACAAAGCCCGTTCCCGCGACTCCGGCGGAACCGGCCTCGGCCTTGCCATCGTCAAGCACATCGTCCAGGCCCATGGCGGACGCATCTGGGCCGAAAGCGAACTCGGGTCAGGCGCACAATTCCACTTCACGTTGCCCCTCGCACCAGCCGCAGTGGGAGAGAAGACGGCTCCGCCAAACGCCTAGACTTTTGCGGTGGAATTAGCCGGTCTTGTGTCCGTCGTCCACCGGTCTTGCCGACCCACGGAGGGATGAAACTGCGTCGAGCGATGCCGCCGCTAGCGGTGTCCGCCACAAAGATGGTCGTTTATGTTTTGAAAGGGCACGACTTCAGTCGTGCCATAAATGGCGCAAAACGAGCCGGGCTTTAGCCCCTGCGGGAAGTCTCTTCTGCGAATCCCGCCCATTTGCGAGCATCGGTAAAGGACTCTATTTGCGGTGGCCGCCGCTAGCCTGCTAACTCAATCCGGCAGCGGTGGGTCGTAGTGCCGCAGTTCCAGCACAAACTCCGTAAACAGATGGCCGCCGATGCGCGTGGCGACCGTCACGCGCGAGCCAATGACGCCGTCCAGAGGCCCGTGGTTGGGCACCCAGGAGCTGTTGGCGATGATCGGGCCGGTCATGTCGGAGATGACTGGCGTCAGCGTAAAAAATCGATGCCCATCGCTGTCGTGTCGCGCGGTGATCTCGGCCATCAGCGCGTTCTCGATTTTCCGCTTTATTGAGCAGCCATGGCACGGAATATACCGCATATCCTCGTGGAAGAGCGTCTCCATGCCGTAGCGCATATTGCCGTCGATCACCGTGGTTGCGGCGCCGGAGCCGAAGCGCTGGCCGAAGCCCGCCCAGTCCTGGCCCCAACCACTGGGCAAGTCCATGCCCTGTCCGTAGGAGGCGCGTACGACAGTCCGGGCCAGCGCCGGCAGCCCATAGGTGTCGCGCAGATAATCCTCGAACTGATCTTTCTTCGACGGCCGCGCATAGGGCCGCCCATTGATGATGGCGGGTTGATCCACCTTCACTGCAGGCCCAGGTCTATGCACCAAAACAGGATCAGCCCGGTTCATCTCATCGGGCCCACCGCCAATGGCAGACGGATTCGGCGCTGTCGCTTGGGCATGTATCCGGCAGACTGCGACCTGGGCCAGAATGGCCACCATCGCCACAAGCAGGATTCCACGCTCAAGCACACGCGTCCATTGGCCACCGGCGAAGAGGTGCTTCATGGGCATTCGTCGATTCACGCTGATATCCCTTTATAAACTGATGCAGCCTATGAAGGAACCCTTTTGCCGCCTGGATCGTTCAGAATATTCTGCTCGCGTAGGGCTTCGAAAAACCATATCTGCCTGCCATGCCGAAAAGCTGAGCAATTCCGCACTCGCCGCCCAATTGCCGAGCCCCTTCCCCGATGTTGTTTTCTGCCCTGAGTTGCCCAAGAGCAAGAATCCTGAACAAAGTTTCCCTCGATTCAAACCCCCGTAACATTGGCCGTAGACAATCATCTACGGCAGCAATTCTGCAAGGAGCTTTCCGTGAAAAAATCGTTGGTCGCCGTTGTGTTGTTGGTGTTGGCCGCAAGCGCCGCTCAGGCCCAGAATTTGACCGGGGCGGGCGCAACATTTCCTTATCCGATCTACTCAAAATGGTTTAGCGAGTACGCCGCCGCGCACCCCGGCGTCGAAATCAACTACCAGTCCATCGGTTCCGGCGGCGGAATCAGGCAGTTCACGTCAGGCATCGTGGACTTTGGCGCTTCTGACATGCCAATGACCGATGAAGCGCTGGCCGCATCCAAAATCAAACTCATTCACATTCCTACCGTGCTCGGCGCGGTGGTGCCCATCTTCTACGTTCCCGGCGTAAACGATGTCAGATTCAGCTCCGACGTGCTGGCTGACATCTTCCTCGGCAAGATCGGCAACTGGAGCGACCCCCGCATCGCCAAAGACAATCCCGGCGTCAAATTGCCCGACCTGAAGATCATTGTCGTTCATCGTTCCGACGGCAGCGGCACCACCTACATCTTTACCGACTACCTCAGCAAGGTCAGCAAGGAATGGGAAAACGGACCCGGCAAGGGCGCTTCCCCCAGTTGGCCCGTCGGCGTAGGCAGCAAGGGCAATGAGGGCGTCTCCGGCATGGTCCGCCAGATGCCCGGCGCCATTGGTTACGTCGAGCTCATCTATGCTCTGCAAAACAAGATCAGCTTCGGCGAAGTCAAGAACGCAGCCGGAAACTGGGAGAAGGCTTCCATCGAAGGCGTCACCGCCGCCGGGGCCGACGTCAAGCTGATTCCCGCCGATTACCGAGTCTCCATCACCAATGCCCCCGGCGCCAACGCCTACCCCATCTCCAGCTTCACCTACCTCCTGATTCCTGTCCACTGCGCCGATCCGGCGAAGGGCAAGGTGATCAAGGATCTGCTCAGTTGGATTGTCAACTCCGGCGAGAGCCAGGTTTCCAATCTCTCCTATGCCCCGCTCCCCAAGGTATTAGCCGATAGGGTTCTCAAGACCATCTATTCCTTGCAGTAAAAACTTGCGGACGGTCCGGTGCAGGCGCCGGACCGTCCCCGCTCCGCAACCGGCCTCCATCTGTGGACATCGCATGACCGCAGTGCTAGAATCCGCCGCGGAGGAAATGGAATGAAATCGACCCGGCTTCTGATCGTCTGCGCATTGATCTTCTTGCCAGGAATTCTCATTGGGGCGGAACGCTTCGACGGCAATTGGCACACCAAGATCGTCTGCCCTCCAAAAGGGAGCACCGAGGGCTTCACGTGGTATCTTGACGGCGTCATCCAGAACGGCAACTTTCGCGCGCTGCGCGGCACAGAAGGAGAGCCCGGATCCTTTCTGCTGACGGGCAAGATCGCGGACGACGGCAGCGCAAAGCTGTCGGGCGACGGCTTCATCAACTCCAGGAAATATGCCCGTGGAGTCTTCGCCCATAAAGGTGAGGAATACACCTGGGACGTCAAGGCCCAATTCAAAGACACAGAGGGCAGCGGCGCCAGGAATGAGGGTCTGGGCATCGTCGGCCGTCCCTGCACCTTCGAATTCACCAGACAGCAACCTGGTGCGGCCGCGCCAGCCGCTCCGGCCCCGCCGGGCCTTTAGATTTCGCCTGTCCGGCTATCGTCAATCCGCCGTTCAGTACGCAGCGCTTACGCGATCCCTGTCTTGGCCCGGCACAATGCCAGGCCGACTGTTCTGGCGGACCTGCTTTTCTCTTGGCAACCTGGCCGCCGTCTCCCTACTATGGGTGAACGAGGAGAACACCATGCGGAAGACGGCCTGCCTTCTCACAGCCATAGCCCTGCTGCTCTTGCCGGCGGCATCGATTGCACAGGACCACCCCGATCATTCTCTCCGCTTCGACGGGAAGTGGCAGACAACCGTCTCCTGCGAGCCTTTAAGGGGAGCGCTTGGCTTCTCCTATCAGTTCATGAGCGTGGTCAAAAATGGCAACTTCCACGGGCTTCACGGTACCCAGGACGAGCCGGGATACCTGGTCATTGACGGGCCAATCGGAGAGGATGGCGTCGGAAAGCTCTATGCCAACGGGAAAACCGGCTCAAAGGAGTACGTCCCTGGGAACGACACGGCCAAGGGTACCGAGTTTGGCTACCACATCCGCTCCCATTTCGATGAAAGACACGGGGAAGGCACCCGCGTCGAAGGCCGCGCCTGCACTCTCGAATTCGACAAGAAGTGAGCCGGCCGGCGTCAATGATCGAACCAGCCAACTGCCACGGCCGCGATGATGAGCTCTACCAGCCAGCCGGTTGACCCAGGTCTTGCCTTTGAGCAAGGACCGCCTTTGAAGCCAGAAAATCGAATCTTCTAACCGATTGAAAATAAAGGGCCAAAGAATGTGTTGCCCAGCAGGCCGGGGATTCCGCAAGAGACCAATGGAAATAAATCGCGCCGGTCAGACCTGGAACCTCGCTACCCCGCCAGTTGCTCCGCGATCAATCGATCCACCAGCGGAATCAACTGCTCCCCCGTCTTCGGCAGCGCAAAGGCCCGCGCCGCCTCATCCCAATCGAGCTTGAAGCTGGTTGAAAGCGCCGAAATCCAGATCTGCCGCACCGGAGCATTCGGCGTGATCACAAATTTCCCCGCCGGCTCCTCGAACACCACGGTCAGCAGTCCCCCCTGCCCCTCAACCTCGAAACCGGCCTCGTCTTCCGTCTCGCGCACAATCAAATGCTGCATCAGCGCGTCGAGAGCTATATCGGCCAGACTGCGGAACTCCAGTTCATCCACCATGGAGTCAGTCTAACAACTCCAGAGGCAGCGTGGCTCTGGCCAGAGGCTATGGGGATGGTTCCATCTGGAGAACACGGACTCGCGGGCCAGGGCATAAGACCTGGCGACAAGACCGGCCTACGCCTCGGCATTCAACCATTTCTTCGGAAACTTGGTTCTTCTTCACCGCAGCCGCGTCAAAACGTCGATTGGGTCTCAAACCTGCGCTTGGGCGGCAACGGAATGCGCCTGCTTTGCGTAGCCGCGGGGCTTCTGGTTCTGGCCCAACTCGCCCCTTGCGCACAAGCCCAGCCGCAGCCATCCATCCCGGCCGCGCAGCTCATCCGCGAGGTCGTCTACAACGAGCTCAACGACCACCGTGACCACGGCTACTGGCGCTACTGGGTTCAGAGCCGGCTCCAGCAGGAAACGCGCCTCGAGGATCAGGTTGAGACCGGCCAAGGTCCCGTCGCCCGACTCTCCCTCACCAACGGCCACCCGCTCACCGCGGAAGCCGAACAGCAGGAGCAGGCCCGGCTCCAGCTCCTCCTCCACTCGCCCGGCGAGCAGGCAAAGCATCGCCAGCAGTATGACGACGACGAAAAGCAAATCGGCCGGATTCTGGCCATGTTGCCCAATGCCTTCCTCTTCGAATATGACGGCGGCGAGAATGGCTGCCTCCGCCTCCGCTTTCGTCCCAATCCTCTCTACTCCGCCCATACCATTGAAGCGCGCATCTTCCACGCCTTGGATGGCACAATCTGGGTCGACGCCCGGATGAAGCGGCTCGCCCGCCTCGACGCCCATGTGGAAGAAAATGTCGACTTCGGTTATGGCTTGCTGGGCCGCCTTTATAAAGGTGGCTGGTTCCAATTGGTGCGCACCCAGGTCAGCCCCACGGAGTGGAAGACTGAGCGGATGGAAGTGCATGTCCTTGTCCGCGCCCTGTTCGTCAAGAACTTCGCCCACGAGACAAGCGAAATCTCAGGCGGTTTTCTCCCCGTGCCCGCAGGCATGGATCTGGCGCAGGGTATGGCGCTCCTTGAACGGAATCAGGCCCAAACCGCAGCTCCCGCCAATACCCCAGCCCGTCCCGCCCTGATCATTCCGCCGGCCCTGGCTCTACGCAAGTAGCCTGATCCGCTGCGGGCCCCTGTCCATCCTTCAATAACCTGTAAAGCCCGCGTTGGTTTTGCGGCATTTGCGTCACCACTAAAGTTCATCGCCGAAATGCCGATATTCAGCTATAATATCCCGCTATATGGGAAGCCCTTGAACCAGCCTTGCTCCGGGAGCAACGACGATGGGAATCACTCCAATCATCAACCTCGCGCTTCTGCCCCTCACTCGCACCATCGGGTCAGACCTGGAGCCGCTGCCCATGGAGAGGGTCGAGAACTCGGCAAGAACCGGCGACGAGACCTACTCCCCCAGCAATCAGGAATCCGCCCGCGGCCCCGAAGACGGCTCCGAGGATGACGGCCCCGAAGACGGCGGTGCGGATGACGAGTTCCAGAACCTGGCTGGCGAAGACGACGCAGACCCCACCCCGCACCCAGCCGCGCAGCACCCAAGCCGCCAGATCAGCTTCTTTGCCTGAGACCCATCCATCCGCAATTCTCCCCGCCCAAACTCCCTCATGCTCATCTTGTCTTGGCGAACACTCCCCCTTGACACAATCTCTTCCAGCCATGAAACTGCCAGCAAGGTTCCTGAGGCGCGGCAGGGCGAATTTCCCACCCCCGTTCCGGAAGAGGCGGATTCCAACCCGGTGAGCACACCCAAACGACGGATGAGTTTTTCGCTGAGTTCCACGATGGACAGCGTTGGCGAGGTGGAGGCAGCCGCGGACAAACTGGCGGAAGAGGCCGGCCTCGACGAAGACGAGCGTTTCCGCGTTACCATGGCGGTGCGCGAGGCAGCCGTGAACGCTGTTTTGCACGGCAACGAATACGACCCCGCCAAGCAGATTGCCGTTAGCCTTGAGAACACCGGCGCGGCACTTGTGTTTACCATCGCCGACCAGGGCAGGGGACTCGATCCGGACTCGCTTCCGGACCCGCTTGCGCCGGAAAATCTTTTGCGCGGCACTGGCCGCGGCATCTTCCTTATCCGTTCCTTCATGGATGAGGTACACTTTCGACAACTGCATCCCGGCACTGAGTTGACGCTTGTAAAGAATTTGGCGCCGGCTGACCCAAAAACTTGAGACGTGCTTGCGCAGCGAGCGTAGGCGGCGGACGGGGGTGCATCACAAACCCCGTGGACGGCTTGGGGACTTGTGATTTTCACTGCCACTGCTACCGGCGAAAGTGCTATAACCGTAATAGCAACAAGGAGGAATTTCCGTGGCACTTACTATTGCTTCCCGTGAATTGGACGGCGTCACCGTTCTGGACCTCAGCGGGCGGATCACTCTGGGCGAAGGCAGCGTGCAGATACGCGATGCCATTCGCGACCTGATCGGCAAAGGACAGAAGAGTATCCTGCTCAACCTGGGAGACGTGAACTATATCGATAGCTCCGGGTTAGGCGAGCTGGTAAGCGCCTTCACCACGGCCAAGAACCAGGGCGCAGCCCTCAAGCTCTTGAAGCTCACCAAGAAAGTTCACGACCTGCTCCAGTTGACCAAGCTCTACACCGTCTTCGACATCTTCGACGACGAGGCCAGCGCCATCGCCTCTTTCAAGTAGTCCGGACGGCGGAAGAACCTTAACCATTGAAAAGGCCATCCCGCACTGCGGAATGGCCTTTTCGCCTTGTGCGCTAACCGTTTGTCAGAGCAGCCGCTAGAACTTCACTGCAGGCACCGCCCGCGCAGCCGGGCTGGCCGTGAAGTAGGCGTCGTTCTCCTTGAATCCGGCCATCCCTGCCCAGATGTTGTTGGGAAACTGAAGGATAAAGGTGTTGTAGTCCTGGATCGAGTCGTTGTAGCGTTTACGCGCCACGCCGATGCGATTCTCGGTTCCGGAGAGCTCGTCCTGCAAGCGCATGAACTGCTCGCTCGATCGCAGTTGCGGATAGTTTTCGGTGAGCAGAAGCAGTCGCCCGATTGCGGAGTCCAACTGCCCATTCGCTGCGATTTTCGCCTGCGGCCCCTGTGCATTCAACATGCCCGCACGGGCATTGGCAATATCGCCAAAGACGGTGCTTTCTTCCTTGGTAAAGCCCTTCACCGTCTCCACCAGGTTGGGAATCAGGTCGGCGCGCCGCTCCATCTGCACGTCTACCTCCGACCACATGGCCTTTACATTCTGATCCTTGGCGACCATCTGATTCCTGGCGCTCACATAGCTGCTGAATACCATGAAAAGGCCTAAAACCAGAACGCCAACCACCCCAAGCGCAATCCAAAGTCCCTTGCTCATACAGTCCTTTTCTCCTCCGGCATCCGCTTAGGCATGCCCCTTCTCTTGAAACTTGAAAACTCTACCAGCTTCCGCCCGCGCCGCCGCCGCCGAAGCCGCCGCCGCCAAACCCGCCAAATCCGCCACCACCACCGCCGCCGCCGCTGAAGCCTCCACCGCCAAAGCCTCCACCGCCCAGACCGCCGCCGCGCAGAAACGGCCCACCCCAGCCGCCAAAGAGGCCAAAACTCAGCAGCAGCCGAAGAATGAAAAACCCGCCAAAAAAGATCACCAGAATGACCATCAGAATCCCGTTGCCCACCGATGAAGCCGGCCTCGCCGGCCGACTCACAGGCGCCGGCTCTTCGTCCAGCGTCACCTTGGCATCGGCGGCGATCGCCTGGGCCAACTCACCCACGGCGAGCGACACTGCGCCGTCATAGTCGCTGGCGCGCAGATCGGGGACCATATCCCGGCCAATGTCGCCCACCTTGCCGTCGGGCAGGATGCCTTCCAACCCGTAACCCACGTCGATCCGGTACTTGTGTTCGTTCACGGCAAGCAGAAACAGTACGCCGCGGTCCGACCCCTTCTTGCCCATCTTCCACTTGTCTTCGAGCCGGTTGGCGTAGTCCGCCGCGTCGTCCCCATCCATGGTCGGGACGGTCACGATCGCCAACTGCGAGTTGGCCGCGGAGTGGTCCAGTTGGCCGCAAATGCGGTCAAGCCGCGCAACGGTCTCCGCCGAAAGCACGTGGGCGTAATCGCTCACGTAATCGGTGGGTTGGGGCAGGTCTTCAACCCGCTCGGCCAGTGCAGCCGAAGCGGAAAATCCCAACAGTACGGCCAACAGGAGCCGGAAAGCGGGCAAATATGTGCGGCGAAAGCCCTTCATCGCTCTCCATTGTACGCGGACGGAGGCCCAAAGGTTCCACCGCCGCCTGGCTTCTAGCCTCCAGCTTCCAGCTTTTAGCTCCTATTCCCAGGGTGAGCTCGATCCGTTCGCCACTCAAATTGGTCAAGCGCAGGCAGAGCTAGAAGCTAGAGGCTGCCTCTGCACTACACTGGAAACAAATGACTGAGAGCCAGCCCCTCCCTCCTCCAACCGCCCGCAAGCAACACACTGAGACCCACCTGCATGGCACGGTCCTCACCGACGACTACGCATGGCTGCGCGACAAGCAAGACCCCGAGGTCACCGTCTACCTCGAGGCCGAAAACGCCTGCGCCGAAGCCCTTATGGCCCCGCTCGCCGGCCTCCGCGAGGACCTTTACCGGGAGATGCTCTCGCACGTAAAGCAGACCGACGTTTCCGTGCCCTTCCGCGACGGCGCCTGGTGGTACTACACGCGCACCGAAGAGGGCCGCCAATACGCGATTCACTGCCGCACGCATGGCTCCCCCAACGCAACTGAGGACACGCCGGAGCAAGTGATCCTCGACGGCAACCAACTAGCCCAGGGCCACGCCTTCTTCTCCATCGGCGCCACGGACATCACCGGCGATGGCCGCTGGCTGGCCTACACCACTGACCTCACCGGCTTCCGCCAATACGCGCTGCACATCAAGGACCTGACCACCGGCGAGACCTTGCCCGGCGAAGTGGAACGTGTCGGTTCCGCTGTCTGGGCCGCGGACAATTGCACACTTTTCTATACGGTCGAGGACGAAGAGCAGAAGCGCCAGTACCAGCTTTGGCGCCACATGCGGGGCACACCGCACGCTGCGGACGAGCTGGTCTTCCAGGACGACGATGAGCGCTTCAACCTGGGCGCCGGCCGTACGCGTGACGGCAAATTTCTGGTCCTTGAATCGGCCAGCCACACCACCAGCGAATCCCGCGTGTTGGCGGCAAACGACCCTGAAGGCGCTTTCACCCTCATCAGTCCCCGCCAGGACGAGCATGAATACTCCATCGACCATCGCAACGGCCTGTGGTTCATCCGCACCAACGATCGGGGAAGGAATTTCCGCCTGATTACCGCACCGGTAGCCACGCCGGGCCGCGACCGCTGGACCGAGCGCATTCCTCACCGCGACGGCGTCATGCTCGAGGATGTGGATCTGTTCGCCGGCTTTTTTGTGGCCTGCGAGCGCGAAGACGGCCTGCCCCGGCTGCGCATTTGGCGCTTCACGGGCGCTGAAGCCGAATCCGGTCCTGAAGCTGTCCCTGCCGGCGAAATTGCCTTCCCCGAGCCGGCCTACAACGCCCACCCGCACGTCAACCGCGTCTTCGATACAACCACATTCCGCTACGCCTACCAGTCCCTGGTCACGCCCAGTTCGGTCTACGAGTACCACGTAACCACCGGCGACGCCACCTTGCTCAAGCAGCTTGAGATTCCCGGCGGCTTCGACCGTACCCTGTATGCCAGCGAGCGCGTCCATGCCGTTGCGCCGGACGGCGTCAAGGTTCCCGTCTCTCTGGTCTACCGCAAAGACATGCGCGAGTCAGGCCGCAATCCGTTGTACGTCTACGGCTACGGATCCTATGGTTACGCGCTTCCCCTCGGTTTCAGTTCCAACCGTCTCAGTTTGCTCGATCGCGGCGTCGTCATCGCCTACGCCCACATCCGCGGCGGAGGCGATCTGGGCAAGCCCTGGCACGACGCCGGCAAGATGCTCGTCAAGCGCAACACCTTCACGGACTTCATCGCCGCCGTCGAACACCTGACATCCACGGGCTATGGCGACCCGGCGCGGGTGGCCATCGAAGGCGGCTCCGCTGGAGGTCTATTGATGGGCGCGGTAGCCAACATGCGCCCCGACCTGTTCCGCGCCGTCGTCTCCCACGTGCCATTTGTTGACGTGATGAACACCATGCTCGACGCCACGCTCCCGCTCACCGTTCCCGAGTACGAGGAGTGGGGCAATCCCAACGAAGAGAATTACTTCAAGTACATGTTGAGCTATTCGCCCTATGACAATATTCAGGCAGGTAGTTATCCGGCGATGTTAGTCAAGACATCCCTCCACGACAGCCAGGTCATGTACTGGGAGCCGGCCAAGTATGTAGCCAAGCTCCGCACCCTCAAGACGGACAAAAATCCGCTGCTGCTGCTCACCAACATGCAAGCCGGCCACGGCGGCGCAAGCGGCCGCTACGACTACCTGAAAGAGATCGCCTTCGACTATGCCTTCCTGCTCCGCGAGCTGGGCATGGTGCCGTAACGTCTGCCCAATTAAGCGGCCGAGGACCCAATCTTGAGCGAGACAGAAGAACCAACCCGCGCGGAATCAGCCGAAGTCTCGGCCGCAATGGAACCGCGCGTCTACAGCGGCTCTTCCCACGCATGGCGTGCGCTCGGCCATCGCAACTTCCGCCTCTTCTTCGGCGGCCAGAGCATCTCCCTCATCGGCACCTGGATGACCCGCATCGCCACCAGTTGGCTGGTTTACAGGCTCACCGGATCGGCGCTGCTGCTGGGCACAATCAGCTTTGCCGGTCAAATTCCCACCTTTCTGTTTGCGCCCTTCGCCGGCGTATGGGTAGACCGGCTCGACCGCCGCCAGGTCCTGGTCTGGACGCAGACCTTATCCATGGTCCAGTCGCTGGCGCTGGCGGCTCTCACCCTCTCCCACCACATCACGATCCACTGGCTGCTGGCTCTCAGCGTGATGCAGGGCATCGTCAATGCGTTCGACATGCCCGGCCGCCAGGCCTTCATGGTGCAGATGGTCGAGGACCGGCGCGACCTCTCCAACGCCATTGCCATCAACTCCTCCATGGTCAACATGGCGCGTCTGGTAGGTCCTTCGCTGGCCGGGATGTTGATCGCTGTCTCCAGCGAGGGCTGGTGCTTTCTCGTCGATGGCATCAGTTATCTGGCCGTCATTGCCTCGCTCCTGCTGATGCGGCTTCCTGCCGCCGCGGCCAAGCGAAAGGTCACCTCGACGCTGACCGAGTTGAAGGTCGGCTGGATCTATGTGTCGGAGTTTCTGCCCGTCCGCACAATTCTGCTGCTGTTTGCCGTGGTCAGCCTGATGGGTATGCCGTTTGTGGTGCTCATGCCCATCTTCGCCGCCAGGGTCCTGCATGGCGGCCCGCATACGCTTGGCTTCCTCATGGGTGCAATGGGCGTGGGTGCGTTGGTTTCGGCACTCTCGCTTGCCGCGCGCAAGAGCGTGCGCGGGTTGGTGAAGATGATTCCCATCGCCGCGGCCGTATTTGGCTTGGGCCTGATTGGCTTTGGATTGTCGCGGGTCTTCTGGCTTTCGATGATCATGCTGCTGGTGGCCGGTGCGGGCATGATGCAGGGCATGGCCGGCAGCAACACGGTCATCCAGACCATCGTCCCTGAAGACAAGCGCGGGCGCGTGATGAGCTACTATACGATGGCCTTCGTCGGCATGGCCCCGTTTGGCAGCCTGCTGGCCGGATCGTTGGCACATATGGCCGGCGCTCCATGGACGGTCATCGCCAACGGTTCCCTGGTCCTATTGAGCGCGGCATGGTTTGCCACGCGGTTGCCGAAGGTGCGCCGCGAAATCCGTCCCATTTATCAGGAGATGGGAATCCTGCCGGCGGAAGAGACAATTCCGCAGTAAGTCTTCACTGCTTTGAAAGGGCGGCGCATCGGCCGCGCCACCGGACCAGGAAAAATCAAGCCGGGCTTTACAGGCCGCGGAAAGACTCGATTCTGACTTCCGACCGTGTCAGGGCACGACTTCAGTCGTGCCGAAAACACCGCAAAAGCAAGCCGAGCTTTAGCCCCTGAGGGAATGCCTTCATCCCAATCAAACTGGTTCAGACACTCCTCAGCCGTTCTGCGTAATGCCGCACAGATGCACCGTGATGCCCAACTCCGCAAGCATGGCAGCCTTCGTCGCCAGAGCCTTGTCGGCCATCTCCGCTGAAGGCGCATACGCAACGTTCACGTGGTTGGCGCGATGCCGAGCCATCAGTTGATTCTGACTTACGCCATGCAAGACGGCATGAACGATCGGCCATTGCGGCGTCGTCTCGCGCCAGCGGCGCTCCGTCTCCTCCAACGGCAGGCTCACGATCGTGCCTCTCCCCAAGTCCGCATGAAGCGCGCCACCCTCAACGAATACGCGGCTCCAGGCCATCTCGCCCGGCTTGCCGATACCCTTCAGCGATCCGCCGCCAAGAGGGAAATACATGGCCGGCTGGCGTTCGCTGCTGGCCCCGGCGTAGCCATCGGCAAAATGATTCGCGGGCGCGGCTCCTGAGATTTGCAGCAGCCAGACAAACGCATCGATGCCCTGTCCTTTGTAGTGCTCGCCCCATCGAACATCGTGCAGCGTCGTCGATGGGTCAAGCCCAAGCGCACTCCAGCAACGATTCGTGATCAGAGCATCCACGCCTGCGCATTCGTCCACTTCGTTAAAATGCACCAGCGGTCCGCCGGCGTAAAGCTCTTCATTCGTCCCTTCCGCAAATACCGGCGGACGATCCGCATTGTTCAGCATTCCCTCGGCCAGATCCGACGCCGCCGTCATGTCTTTCAATCCCTGCTGATACTGGATGCCGATCGCATCGCAGCCAAATTCCTTTGCGATGCGCACCGCCGCGATATACATCTTGCATTGCTCTGTCACCTGCTCGAGCGTCAGCTCGGTTGCGGGGTCCTTGCCCAGATCGAACTTCACGCCCTTTGCAACCAGCCACTGGTAGACAGCCTCTGCTTCCGCCTGGCCCACCGTCCGCATCTTCGCCACCAGAGCGGATTGGCTCAGGCGCTCTTTGTAGATGCCCGCCGGATTCAATAATTCGTCATCGATGATGGCGTTGTACATGCCCATGCAGCCTTCATCGAAGATGCCGATGATGGCTTTGCGATGCCTGAGATCGCGCGCCAGCGAAGCGCCCAGTTCAGCGCTCTCGGCCGCCAGTTTGTCCAAATCGAGTGGATGCACATGCGAAACATCGTGGCTGACGCTGCCGTCGCGCAACCATTCTTGAAGCGCGCTGAGAAAATAATCGTCCGTAAAGTCCTTGCTCCAAATGGAGGAGAACTTTCTGCCCGCCTTGATCAGCGACCCATTCAGGTTGAGCAGGCCAACCAATCCCGGCCATTGTCCTGACCAGTTTGCCACCGTCAAAATCGGTCCCTGATGGCTGCGCAGACCCGGCAGCACATGATGACTGTACTGCCACGCAGCCGTCGCGAAAACAACTCTGGCTTCTGGATGGATGTGCATGAAGACATCCATCCCCATGCGCTGCGACGAGATGAAGCCATGCTTCTCCGCCTCGTTGTAAGCATGGGCGCGGACAAGCTTGATGCCTTGCTGAGCAAACGCCGCCGTCAACTTCTCTTCCATGTCCCGCTGCGCAGGCCAACACTCCTGATTTGCGGCAAGCCGCAGATCGCCGCTCGTAATGAGCAATACTTCATTCGCTGCCGGCTTTACGGGCTCACTCCTTTGCACTGCCATGTCGTTCCTCTCCTTGCAACCGCTCGGTATTCCGCCAGAGAGAAATATACACCTCGATCACGACCGCTCGTGCGCCCTGATCCGCGATAAAGAAGGGCCTTGCGGAGGGATGTGGCCAGATCGTTGCTGTAAGCTGTTCGGTGGGAGTGAGGGACTCACATCGCCACGTAAATAACTCAATCGCATATAGATAACTTTCCAGTCGAAGAGAATACCCCCCAATATACCCCCAGAAAGCAGGGCTTAGGGCTTTTTGCAGGCTTCATTCCGGCCAGCGCAGCAGGTCTGCGCACTGCGTTCCCAGCCCCGGCATCGTGAATTCTACCTGTCCTTTTGCGGGCGAGTTGAGGAGGAAAGGCACACCTCGTGATGGCTGAGCACGCTGGCTTCAGCTTATCCTTTCTTGCGTCACCGTGAATGTTCGCGTTGACCCTGTAAAGTCTGGCGACCTACTGCGGAGCTGGACCACGCACAACTTGGACAAAATCGCCGGTACGCACCTGCCTGAAAAACGCGGCTTTCACATCGCCAGCATTCATTTCAAAGTACCTCTTCGCCGCACGTATCGGCTCGTCGAGCGGAAGGCCAATCTGAGCGCGTCCGAGCAGCCCTCCGGCAACTGCGCTTTCACTCGACTCGCTCAAAGGAATCTGCCGTAGAAGCAACGCCTTGGCCTGCTGCAGCTCGCCCGGGGACACGTCCTCGGTCCGCATCTGGCCAAGGTCGCGCTGAATCAAAGCCCTCGCTTTGGAGACATTCTCTGGATTGCAGCCATAGTCGACGGAATAGCTGGCCCTGGTCTTCGAGGCACTCAAACTTACGTTGACGGTATAGACGTAGCCGGCCACCTGGCGCAGATCGTGATAGAGACGCGTGGCGTAGAAGCCTCCACCCAAAACATGATTTCCCAATTGCAACGGGTAATAATCGGGGTCGAAGCGGTTCAGGTTTAGTTCTTCGGCAAGAACCACGGAGTCCTGCACCGCTTCAGAATCGGCTACATTGACGGCCGAGGGCTTGTTGATCGGAATGGGAGGCAGCGTAGTATCGGGCTTCGGGCCAGCCGCCCTCCAATCCCCAAACCACTTTTCAATCACTTGCCGGGCTTGTTCCGGAGAGACATCGCCAATGACCACGATCGTAGTGAGGTCGGGGCGAAAGGTGGAGGCATAATATTGCTTCACTTCGTCCAGGGTGATTTTGCCGACGGTAGCCGGCGTTACCTCTCTCAATGCCGGGTCGCCGGTGGGCAGCAATGCCAGTTCAAGCGCGCGCGATGTCCGGTAGCCTGGACTCTGCAAGTTTCCGGCAACAAACTGCGCCGTCTGCTTCTGGACGACTGCAAATGCTTCCGGCGGCAGCGCGGGATGAAGTTCGTTGTCAGCCAGCAACTCGACGCCGCGAGAGAAGTGCTCCTTCAGCACATCCACTGAAAAACCGAAGCCTGCACTCTCATTCGCGGCAATATCGTCAAGCGCCTTCTGGAAGGCCAGCCGATCCAGCGTCTGGGTTCCGTAGGAGAACAGCCCGTCAAGAAGGTCGGAGACTCCTTCCTTTCCGGCCGGTGTCTCCAGGTCGGATTCGTGCTTCACTGAACCTGCAACTGAGACGGTCGGGCTCGTCCGATCCGTCTTCACGATCAAACGAATTCCGTTGGGCAGTGTTGTATCCGACACGTTGATGAAATTTTCAGGAACTTTGAGCTCGGCCAGCGCACCTGCGGCCCACGCGGGAAGCTGCACCGGTTTGGTCGGAGCCGAGGTGACCTGTTCTGCGCCGCCAAATCCCTTTCCAGAGACGGGTTGTCCCGTCGGCACTGGCTTCAAAGTTGCCGTAATCGAGTTCTCGTCAACCAGGTACTCTTTGGCAACCCGATTCACGTCCGCGAGCGTGACCCTCTTGATGGCTTCAATGTCTTCATCGGGAGAGATACGGCCCTCGGCGGCCAGCGCGCTCGACCAGACGTTTGCCAAGCCGGGGATCGAGTTCCGTTCAAATTCCGCGGAGGCGACCTCGCTGCGAATCGCCGCCGCAACCAGATCCTCCGGGACACCCTTTTGCGCATAGCTTGCCAGTATCGCGCGCAGTTCCTTCATTGCGCCGGAAACGTCTGCTCCGGAAGGCAGAGCGACCAATCCGTAGCCGACACTTGCCTTGGGATAAGTCTCCGCAATTCCGAATTGAGTTCCCAGCGCCTTGCCTGCCGGGACCATTCCGTAGATATCGGCGCGCTGGCTGGCCAGCACATCGGCAAGAATCTGGCCGGCCGCATAATCCGGAGAACTGGTTCCGGGGAACCGATAGGCAATGAAGCCGAGAATGTAGGGGAGATTGCTGTCAAGCGTGAATGTCTCTGACTTGACCGGCTTCAATTCGACAGTTGGCCGCTCGGGTAAAGGATGGCTGGCAACATCGCCAAACCACTGCCGAATCTTCGTCATTGTCGAGACGGGATCCACATCCCCCACAATCACCATGATGGCATTGCCCGGCGTGTACCACTTCTTGTAGAAGTCCTTGAGCATGTCGTCCGTGGTGGCGTCGAAGGAGGCTTTTGTGCCGAGGGGATCGTGCGCATAGGGAGTGCCCGCGAACATATCCTGGTTGAGGCGGTCAATGAATTTGTAGGTGGGATTGGACAGGTCGCGCGCCACTTCCTGTTCGATGGCTCCCCGTTCCTGCGACCACTCCTGCTGCGAGTCGTCAATCCCATGCATGCAAGCAGCCTGCACCTGGAGAGCGACGTCAAGATCCGCCGCCGGAACAGTGTCAAAATACTGGGTGATGTTCTGCTGCGTGTCGGCGTTGTTCTGGCCTCCGAGTTGCGCATAAATGGCAGACGTCTGGTCTGCCGTCAACCCTGCGCATCCGCGAAACGCCATGTGCTCCTGCGCATGGGCCATGCCCGGAAACCCTGGCGGCGTCTCATCGCCGCCGACCAGGAAATTCGTTTCCACTGTAACGACCGGAGCCAGCGTGTTGCGGAGAATGACGACGCGCATGCCGTTGGGTAGAGTGGCTCGCACAGCTTTCATCTGCTCTTGAGCTGAGGCCGCTTGTCCACATGCCCCGACGGAGGCGACCAGGAGCAACAGCGACATAACGCGCTTTGGATTCATTTTGATGTTCTCCAGACCCATCTGCCATAGCAGACGAAATGCTTGAGTACGTAGCCGAGTTCCTCTCGACCTGAGGGGGGCATCTCTTGGAGTGTCCACTTCTTTTTGACGGACACTCGTTGAGAGCGTTTAACCGGAATTTGACCGTTGCATCTGGATTGTCTGGATTGCGATCAGGATGAGTCCCAGGGCCAAGCGCCGGTATGCCGCCTGGACCTGGTCTCGTGGTGCGTCAAAGGAGAGGCCAAGAACTGCATAGGACTCTCGACATGGAATTACCTTTCCCTCCTTGGTGTTCGGTAGAGCATTCAGGCTAGCTCTTGCCCATGGTGCTCAGGAGGTGTTCAGCCAGCCTAAGGTGCTCGGCGATGACTGGCTCTCCGTGCGTGGCGGCACTCTTGACGGTGGCATCCTGAGCGTCGGTCTCCTCCGTCTTGTAGAGTTGGACAGCCTTGCGATGACCTTCCGCCATAGCGTGAACATACGTCGCGTCGAAGTCGGCGCCGGACTCTCCCTGGAGCTTCGTGAACAGCGCTTGATCGTCCGGGGCAAGTTCCGTGGGCGGGGTGATTCCGATCTTCGCTGCACTTGGCGTGATCTCATTTTCCAGCCGGGTATGGTCGGTGATCATTCTCTGGCCGAATTTCCTGACGCTTTCGCTAGCTCCTTGCTTTAAGACGAGATGCCCGATTTGAATCTCTGCGAGATTGATCTCCATCGCCGTTTTGACGAAGTTCTGGTCTTGCTGGGTTTGTGCGAATGCCGTGGCGCCAAGAAGCAGCGCCACCGCCGATACACTTAGGATGTGCGTGCCGATTTGCCGATAAAGCATAGTTGTACCCTCCTTTTGCGCGGAATTCCATCGACCGTCTGACGTAGCACAGACCCGCGCTGCGAAAGGGGTCTTGTTGCATGAGCCAGAATTTCCATTTTGCATCACATGTTGCTAACCGCTGCTAACCACTGAACGTCGAATTGCCTCGCCGGGTCTGTTTGTTGCAACCTTTCGCAGAAACTGCACTCTCTCCTTTCCTGCATACCACTCTTCGCCCGATCGTTTCTTTGCACGAACGCCAAGGCACGTGACATGCCTGGAAAGTGTACGGCTATCATCAAGCGGTTTCTCGTGCACTGGGGATTGGATAGGACTATTTATACCCCTGGGATAAAAGCGCGTGGCCCCATGAAGTTTGTACCGCATGCGCGATTGGCGAAAATGTTCAAATTTGAACAGTCACGCCATCACTGTCAGCCATACCGTTATCTCACCTCTTCCAGATAGCCCAAGATGGTTGATCGGTAAATCGAGGATCGATTTTGCGAAGAAGGTGTTGGACCGGTTGCGTGCGCCGGAGGAGGTGGGTCCGGAGGTTACAGACATTTAACAGAGCATGACCAAGCAGAATGGCGACTGGAAGACCGAACTCTTTCGACCCTCTCTCAGAATGTCCCTTATCATTGGCATTGGACTGGCGCTCTTTCAGCAATTGTCCGGTATCAACACGGTCATATACTACGCACCAACCATCTTCAAGTTCGCCGGCTTCAAGAGCTCCGGGGCTTCAATTCTCGGGGCAGTCGGTTTGGGAGTTGTCATGCTGTGCTTCCACGTGCTGGCCATTTTCCTGTTGGATCGCGTGGGAAGGAAGCCCTTGTTATTGGTTGGAGGTGCGGGTCAGATTGCGGGTCTTGCGATTCTGGCCGCGGCCTTCCAGTTCAAGCAACTATCGGGCTTTGTTGGCGATATCGCTGTTGGCGGACTTGTGGTCTATGTGGCTTGTTTTGCCTTCGGTCTCGGTCCCGTCTTCTGGCTCATCATCTCAGAGATTTATCCCCTGGCCGTTCGCGGCGCCGCAATGAGTGCTGCCACTGTCGCCAACTGGGGCATGAACCTGGTGGTTGCCGTAACCTTTCTGACACTGGTCAAGGTTTTGGGTCACGCTTCGACGTTCCTGTTGTACGGTGTCATCACCGTCGGCGCTTGGTGCTTCATCTATAAGCTGGTGCCGGAGACGAGAGGTAAAACTCTTGAACAGATTGAAGAGCACTGGCGAGAGGTAACCCTGCTGGAGATCGCGATCCCTTGATCATGCAAATCATCACGGACGCGACAGAACAGACGGCGAAAGCTAAAGTTGATTTCACGGAACCTAACGTTGGGAGATGAATGAAAAAGCTCATAGTGTTTGATTTGGACGGTACCCTCGCGCCCAGCAAATCGTCTCTCGCTCCACAGACTGCGGCGCTGCTGCATGACCTTTTATGCATCATCGAAGTGGCGGTGATCTCTGGAGGCGCATGGACGCAGTTTGAAAAGCAACTTCTCACCGATCTTCCCCAGGGCAGTCTCCTCGCGAATTTGTCCCTGCTTCCAACTTGCGGGACAAAATTCTTCCAATTCAAAGGGAAGTGGACGGAACTGTATTCAGAGGATCTGACAGCGGACCAAAGAAAGAAGATCATCGACTCTCTGAACAAAGCTGCGGGTGAATCGGGCTTTCACGCCAAGAAGGTTTGGGGAAAGGTCGTTGAGGACCGGGGAAGCCAGGTAACATTCTCCGCGTTAGGTCAGCAAGCCCCCTTGGCGGAAAAGGAAAAATGGGATCCCGATTTTGCCAAGCGGAAGAAGATCACAGCGATCCTGGAGACTCTTATCCCGGAGTTTTCCATCCGTATGGGCGGTGCGACTTCAATTGATGTGACCAAGCCTGGCATTGACAAAGCTTATGGCATAGGAAAGCTGCGGGATACTCTCCACCTTTCATTGAAAGAGATGGTCTACATCGGGGATGCCTTGTTTCCAGGCGGGAACGATTATCCGGCGGAACAGGCGGGTGTTGTGTCGATTCCTGTTAAAGGACCAGACGATACCAACCTGGCCATCAAGACAATCATCGCTTGCTTAGGCGATAAGTGAGCGTGCGCTCGCGAGGAGATTCGATGAGTGGATTCAAGTTGCAACGCCTGGGAATGATGATGGAGCCGGAGCCAGGCAATCCCAATGAAGTGGAAGGCGTCCTGAATCCGGCTGCCGTTCGCGGACCCGACGGTCATCTCTACTTGTTCCCTCGGCTGGTCGCGAAAGGAAATTACTCGCGCATAGGGATAGCGCGTGTGCGGTTCAATGAAGCAGGCGATCCGACGGGCGTCGAGAGGCTCGGCATCGCACTGGAACCGGAAGCCGATTATGAGCGTCGACCCGACGGCGGCGGCGGCTGTGAGGATCCCCGCGTCACTTATGTAGAACCACTTCAGCGCTACATCATGTCCTACACTGCATTTTCGCCCCAAGGTCCACGCATAGCCCTGGCCATATCCGAGGATCTCTTTCATTGGGGGCGTCTCGGTCTCGCGACCTACGCGCATTGGCACGGCATCGAACTGGGCAACGTGGATGACAAAGATGCCAGCCTATTCCCGGTCGCAATTCCAAACCCATCCGGGCATCTGGAACTGGCAATGCTTCATCGGCCGCTCTTCCCCGGCACTCGACCGGAGGAAACTGTCTGTGGCCCCACATCCCGCGAGGTGGATCTCGATCGGGAGAGCATCTGGATCTCCTATTGCCCAATGGCTCTGAAGGGTCTTGACCCGCATCGCCTTGGCAGGTTTACTTCCCATCATCGGTTGGCGACTCCAGTGTCGCCCTGGGAAAGGCTCAAGATCGGCGCAGGCACGCCCCCGATTATGACCCGGCACGGCTGGCTGATTCTCTATCATGGCGTCAGCGAAATACCGCAACCGAACGACTCTGAACACCATCTTCGCTACTCTGCCGGAGTGATGGTGCTCTCGAAGGAGCATCCACAAGCGATCCGCTATCGGTCGGCCGAGCCAGTGCTGACGCCAGAATTGCCGGAAGAATGCCACGGGACTGTCGCCCATGTTGTGTTCCCTACCGGCATCGATCGGCGCGACGATCTCGGAGCCCCAGATCGCTTCGACGTCTACTACGGGATGGCCGACAACCGGATTGGCGCAGCTCGCCTCGACATTCCGGACGAGCTACCGCCGGAGGCAGTCGCCAACGCGCCGGGAGTAAAGGTATAAAGCGTTCAATAGCCAGCCGCGCGGCCGTTGAGAACCACATGATCGGGAACGGCTCGCAAAATGGAGGTAAGCTCATGCGCATTTGTAGACAGTGGCTGGTGTTGGCGCTCCTGGCGGGTTGTTCTGTTGCCGCCAGAGGACAGGATGCGAAGGGAATCATCGGGCAGGCTGTCCAGACCGAGTTGGCCGCGAGCCGCGACGACCAATCCCACTGGTTGTATTACGAAGTACCCTCCGCTTCGGTCACGCAGTGGGTGGCTGAGACGAGCTACGGCAACCTGCGGCGCGTGCTCCGGCAGAAAGGCATCTCCCTCTCTCTGCCCGCACAGCACCGCCTCATTGATCGCTTTATCCAGGATTCGCAGGCGCAGGCCAGGCAGCGCAAAGCCGGCCAGCATGACGACAAGCAGGCGGCGGAGATGCTGAGGCTCTTGCCCAATGCCTTCGTGTGGACAATCACCGCCAGCAACGCAAGCGACACTACGCTGCATTTCCGCCCGGACCCCGATTTTCAACCGCCCGACTGGGAAACCCGCGTCTTCGCCGCCATGGAGGGGGACATGATGGTCGACAACGCGCAGCATCGCATCGTCAGCCTCAAGGGGCGCCTCATTCACGACGTCAAATTCGGCTTCGGGGTGTTGGGCGATTTGAAGGCCGGCGGTACCTTCGATGTCGAGCGGCGCGAAACCGGCAACGCGGTCTGGCAGATTACCGAGACCCATGTGCATATCCAGGGCCACGCGCTGCTCTTCAAGAACATTTCCCAGAACGAGGACGACGTGCTCTCGCGGTTCCAGCCGCTTCCCGGCGACATTTCTTTGCATCAGGCTGAAATTGAGCTGCTCAAGCAGCCCGAATGACCATCTTCGCCGCCTTCGGCGCCCGGCCAGCCTGACAGTTGCGAGCGTCGATTCCACGCCCTTTGCCGCAGTCCGCGCGCATGGCCTTCCGCCGGGCGCAATTTGTATCTTGCGTCCGGTTTCAGCCGCATCGTGAATTCTGCCTCCACGCAGGTCCTATGAGCGCTCGACTTTCAAATATGTTTGGCTACTGTATCTGCAGCAGTTGACGATGGAGAGCAACGGCAAGCATGTAACGCTGGATGGGACGAGAGTCGAATATCAGACGGGACCGATTTATTGGGGAGAGCCAGGCACTAACGGCCAACATTCCTTTTATCAACTAATCCACCAGGGAACCAGGCTCATCCCCTGCGACTTCATCGCGTTTGGTCAGCCGCTTAACCCGATCGGACGGCACCACGACATCCTTTTGGCCAACGTCTTCGCACAGGCTGAGGCATTGGCTTTTGGCAAGACTACGCAGGAAGTCGAGGCGGACGGTACGCTACCTTGGCTCGCGCCTCATCGCACCTTCGAGGGCAATCGACCGTCGAACATGATCGTCCTGGAGCGATTGACTCCGGAGGCGCTGGGGAAACTCGTTGCACTGTACGAGCACAGGGTCTTTACCCAGGGCGCCATCTGGAAGATCGATTCTTTCGATCAGTGGGGAGTCGAACTGGGAAAGGTCCTTGCCCAGCGAATCATCCCCGAACTCGAGTCCGAAACAGAGCCGAAGCTCACGCACGATAGCTCAACGAATGCCCTTATCCGGCGCTACCGGAAACTCGAGAAATCCTCATGACGGCTACACAACCTCTCCTGGGCATGAGGGTGGGGATCATCTTCTAGCCTGGAAACTCGGTGAGAGCAGAGTAAGCTCTTCAATTCGACTCATAGGCATACAGCGATCGTGACCAAAACTGAACAGATAGACGCGGCAGCTCATGGAAGTCTAAATGTGTCTGCGCGCGCAAATACGCTGCAGACCTGAGCGCCCACGCAGTTCAGATCGAGGATCTGATTCCTCGCATAACTGTGCCTTCAGGCGAGCGAAGGCATGTTCAAGCAAAAGGAGCTTTCATGGCCACTACGAAAAAATGCGAACACCCGGCTTGCAACTGTACGGCTGCGCCCGGAAAGAATCACTGCAGCGATACATGTGCCGATGCGAAGAAGACACCCGAACTCACCTGCCAATGCAAGCACCCGGGGTGCGGTGATACAGGTCTCAAGATGTAGCGGGGCGTGACTCTTGACGCAACTGTGAGTCTCGAATCTCCGCGCGATGTTCAACCCATTTCAACTGTGAAAAGGCAAAGCGCACGCCATGACGCCCTCTGCGACATATTCGACGACTATTGCACCCCCTGCATTGGATGAGTTGTGCATCAACACACTCCGCTTTCTGGCCGTGGACATGGTGCAGAAGGCCAACTCGGGTCATCCCGGCTTGCCGATGGGCTCGGCGTCCATGGCGTACGCTCTTTGGGATCGATCGCTCAAGTTCAATCCGCGCGATCCCCGATGGCCCGACCGGGACCGTTTTGTTTTGTCGGCCGGACATGGGTGTGCGCTGTTGTATGCCCTGCTCCATGTCACGGGTTTCGACTTGCCACTGGCGGAACTCAAACGGTTTCGCCAGTGGGGCAGTCGCACGCCGGGTCATCCGGAGTATGGCAAGACTCCGGGCGTCGAGGCTACCACGGGTCCCTTGGGCCAGGGCCTTGGGAACGGCGTAGGCATGGCCATTGCCGAGGTGGCGCTCGGGGCGCGCTTCAATCGGCCGGGCCACCGAGTTGTGGACCACTACACTTACGTACTTGCCAGCGATGGCGATCTTGAGGAAGGAATCTCCTCGGAGGCTGGATCGATCGCGGGTCACGAGCATCTTGGAAAACTCATTGTTCTTTACGCAGACAACCATATTACGATCGAGGGGAGCACTGAGCTGACATTCACCGAGGACCGCATGGCTCGGTTCGCTGCCTTCGGCTGGCACGTGCAGAGAGTGGAACGGAGCAACGACGTCGAAGCTGTGGCCCTTGCGCTACAGAATGCCCGCGAGGAAAAGGACCGCCCATCGTTGATTGCGGTGCGTACCCACATTGGCTTCGGCAGCCCGCACAAGCAGGACACCGCCGCGGCCCACGGAGAACCGCTTGGCGTAGAAGAGGTCCGTCTGACCAAAGAGGGGATGGGCTGGCCGGTTGAACCTGCCTTCCATATCCCCGAGGAGGCCCTGGAACATTTTCGGAGAGCGGTTGCGCGCGGAAATTCTGCGCAGACAGAATGGGAGTCGCGCTTCAAAGCTTTTACACAAGAATTCCCCGACTTGGGTGCGGAGTTTAGCCGTGTGATCGCTAGGCAGCTTCCGATGAATTGGGACGACAACTTGCCGACATTTACCGCGGCGGATGGCCCGATGGCAACTCGCATTGCATCGGGAAAAACAATTGCTGTACTAGGCGCTCGTCTGCCGGAGATGATGGGAGGCTCGGCAGATCTTGGTCCCAGCACCCACACGAACATTGATGGAGCCGGAAACTTCGAGCCGGAGAACTGGGCGGGACGCAACATGCACTTCGGCATTCGAGAGAATGCCATGGGCGCCATCCTGAATGGAATGGCGTTGCACTGCGGCCTCATCCCTTATGGGGGAACGTTCTTTGTCTTCACCGACTATATGCGTCCACCGATGCGCCTGGCGGCTATGAATGCCTTGCCAGTGATCTATGTCTTCACCCATGACAGCATTGGCATGGGCGAGGACGGCCCGACGCATCAGCCTGTCGAACAATTGTTGGGATTGCGATCGATTCCCGGCATGGTTGTTCTTCGGCCGGCGGATGCGAATGAGACAGTGGCCGCGTGGCGAGTTGCGATCGGCAGAAAGCAAGGGCCTGTTGCATTGGTGCTCACACGACAGGGTCTTCCAGTGCTTGACCTGAATTCCTATCCAGCCATTCCCGCTGGAGTTCCGTTGGGCGGCTATATCCTCGCGGATTCCCCGGCGGGTGATCGACCTGAAATCATCCTCATCGCCACCGGCTCCGAAGTTCATCTGGCGTTGGAAGGTCGCGACCGGCTCGCGACGGAAGGTGTCCAGGCAAGAGTTGTAAGCATGCCGAGCACAAACATCTTCGCGTCGCAGCCGGATGATTATCAACAGAAGGTTCTGCCCACAGGTTTGCCGCTTTTAGTCATCGAGGCTGGCTCCTCCCTCGGCTGGAGATCCTACGTCGGTCCCCAAAACGCGGTGATTGGCATCGATACTTTCGGTGCATCGGCTCCCGGATCAGCCGTGATGCAGCACTACGGTTTCACGGTGGAGAATGTCTGCAAACAAGCTCACACTGTGCTCGACCGGCTTAAGGAGAAAGCATCATGCGCGTAGGAATTGCGTCGGACCACGGCGGGTTCGCCTTAAAGGAACAGATCGCGGAGTTGCTCCGAGGCGCGGGCCACGAGGTCGTGGACTTCGGCGCTCATCAACTGAGCCCCGGAGACGATTACCCGGATTACGTTATCCCACTGGCCAGGGCCGTAGCCGCCGGCACGGTTGATCGTGGAGTAGCGCTCTGCGGCAGTGGCGTGGGAGCCTCCATCTGCGCCAACAAGGTTGCCGGTGTGCGCGCGGGTCTCATCCATGACGTGTTCTCCGCTCACCAGGGCGTTGAGGACGACGACATGAATGTCTTTTCGCTCGGCGGGCAGGTAATCGGGCCGGCACTGGCCTGGGAATTGATTGAGACGTTTCTGAAGGCTCGCTTCAGCGGCGCAGTTCGCCACCAACGTCGAGTGGATAAGGTTCGAGCGCTAGAGGAAAAGAACTAGGAGGCATACATCTCACGGAGACGAGCGTCATCGGCCTGAAGCGGATGGAAGCCAAGATGATCAGTCGTCCTCTGCCCGCTGATCGCCAGTGCGTCCTATAACGGTGAGTTTCACGCGCCGCCGCGCGGCTATGTGGTCTACGCGCCGGCATAGCTTGGTAAGTGCCGTATATTCACGAACCGCAGTTTCAATCGTTTCAGCGTCTTTCAAAGAGAGGAAAAACACATGGAATTGGGCATGATCGGATTAGGTAGGATGGGATCCAACATGGTGCAGCGCCTTCTGCGGGCCGGTCACCAGTGCGTTGCTTACGACGTCCATCCGGAGGCCGCGCAAGCGCTCGTCAAAGACGGCGCAGTCAGCGCAGCGTCGATTGAAAACTTCGCCAAGAAGCTGAAAGCGCCTCGCGCTATCTGGATGATGGTGCCGGCCGCCGTGGTCGATGAGACGCTGAAGACACTTATCCCGTTCCTCGAAAAGGATGATGTGGTTATCGATGGCGGTAACTCCTACTATCACGATGACATCCGCCGCGCTGCCGAGCTGAAGCCGAAGGGCATTCATTATGTAGACGCCGGAACCAGTGGCGGCGTCTGGGGATCGGAGCGGGGCTACTGCCTCATGATCGGCGGCGATGATGCCGTCGTCGAACGTATCAACCCTATCTTTTCCGCCCTGGCTCCAAGCATCGATTCGGCGCCACGCACGCCCGGTCGTGAGAAGGTAGGTGGTACAGCTGAGCACGGCTATCTTCATTGCGGTCCGAGCGGCGCAGGCCACTTTGTCAAGATGGTGCACAACGGCATCGAGTATGGGATGATGGCCTCTTATGCGGAAGGGTTGAACATCCTGCGCCATGCCAACGCGGGCAAGCAGAAGCAGACCGTGGATGCAGAGACCACGCCGCTGCGTCACCCCGAGTACTACCCATATGACCTGAACATTGCCGACATCGCCGAGGTCTGGCGCCGCGGCAGCGTGATTGCCTCGTGGCTGTTGGACCTGGCTGCCATCTCTCTGCTCGATAGCCCGGACCTGGCAAAGTTTGCCGGCCGCGTGTCGGACTCGGGGGAGGGACGCTGGACAATCAAGGCAGCCATCGACGAGTCGGTTCCGGCCCCCGTCCTCAGTGCCGCGCTTTACGAACGCTTCAGCTCCCGCGGCGAAGACGACTTTGCTGAAAAGGTGCTGTCGGCTCTGCGTTTTCAGTTCGGCGGCCATGAGGAGAAGTCCGCTCTCTCCTAACTCTGCTAGTGCTCTCGCTGCCCGCGTAAAGCTCGCGGGCGAAGATTTCGTCGGAGAGCAGCAAGAGCTCTACGTGTCGGAAGAGCGGTCGGGCGACGAAACGCCCTACGAGAGGCTTCTTGGCGACGCCATGGCCGGCGACGGCGCGCTCTTCACGCGTGAAGATGCGGTTGAGGCAGCGTGGGCGGTTGTCGATCCGGTCCTCAAGACCCATCACCGCGTGCGCCTTTACAAACGCCGCAGTTGGGGGCCGAAGGAGGCTGACACGATCATCGCTCAAGACGGCGGTTGGCATAACCCCGGCAGCGCAGACTCATCGGGGTAAACAACCGTACGCAGCCGCGTCTTGTCCGGCACGATCAAAACCGGACACACCAACGCAACACCGTTCTATCCAGGAGAAATGGAATGAAAACGACCCTGAAACTTCATGAGATCGGCCAGAGCCTCTGGCTCGATAACATCACCCGCGGTCTGCTGTCTAGCGGCACCCTTCAACGCTATGTCCAGGAGCTATCGATCACGGGTCTTACCTCAAATCCCACGATCTTCGATCACGCCATCAAGAACAGTCACGACTACGACGAAGCCATCAGCCAGAAAATAAAGGAAGGCAAATCGGGCGAGGCTCTCTTCTTTGAATTGGCGATCGAGGACCTGCGGCAGGCCGCCGATCTCTTCCTCCCGATTCACGAGCAGACAGATGGTGTGGATGGCTGGGTATCTTTGGAGGTCTCACCCCTGCTGGCTCGCAACACGGCCGGCACCCTCGCCGCGGCCAAGGATCTGCACGCCCGCGCGGGACGGCCCAATCTGTTCATCAAGATCCCCGGCACCAGCGAAGGTCTCCCAGCCATTGAGGAGGCAATCTTTGCCGGCGTGCCCGTCAACGTAACACTCCTGTTCTCTGGCGCACAATATGTCGCGGCTGCCGAGGCATACCTGCGCGGCATCGAGCGGCGCATCGCCGCCGGCCTGAATCCCGATGTCGGTTCCGTGGCTTCGCTGTTCGTCAGCCGCTGGGATGTCGCGGTCGCGGACAAAGTGCCAGAGGCCTTGCGCAACAAGCTTGGGATCGCCATCGCCGGAGAGGCCTATAAGCGCTACCGCGCTCTGCTTGACTCGCAGCGGTCGCAGCGCATCTTGAATGCCGGCGCCCGTTCCCAGCGCCTTCTCTGGGCCAGCACGGGAACCAAGGACCCGAAAGCCTCAGACATCCTTTACGTCGAGGCGCTCGCCCTGCCTTTCACGATTAACACGATGCCCGAGGCCACCTTGAAAGCCCTTGCCGCTCATGAAGAATTTGGCGAAGCCCTGCCAGAGGACACCGGCAAGATACTCGCTGAATTCGCAAAGGCTGGAATCGACCCTGACGCTGTCGCTGCCCAGTTGCTCGAAGAAGGAGTCGCATCGTTCGCCAAGTCCTGGAATGATCTATTGGATTGCATCGCATCCAAGAGCGAAGCGCTTAAAGCCGCCTGAGTCCGGACTGGGGCCGCGCTCTGCTCCGTGTACGCAATTGCTCAGCACCGCGGCCTTCAAAGTTGAAATGCTTATTGAGTAAGCGATCCATAGCTCGGCTGCGGATTGTGATGTCGGCGAGCATAAAACTCACGTTGGCTTGCCAAGAAGGAGTTCTGCGGCGGCATTGGCGCCTCGAGAGCAACCGCCCAAGCTTCTGTCAGGTCAACCATGGAAAAAGGAGAATGCGATGACAGTTAGGAATTCTGTAGCGGCAATATATGACTCTCACGAGCAGGCAGAGCATGCGATCAAGGAACTTCAGGAGGCAGGCATCGACATGAAGAGCTTGTCGATTGTAGGGCGAGGTACGCACACGGATGAGCATGTCGTCGGGTATTACACCGCCGGCGACCGCATGATGTATTGGGGCAAGGTAGGAGCGTTCTGGGGTGGATTCTGGGGTTTGCTGTTCGGATCGGGGCTCTTCCTCATACCTGGACTAGGGCCGATTCTTGTAGCTGGGCCACTCGTGGCCTGGATTGTAGCTGGCCTCGAAGGAGCCGTTGTTGTTGGAAGTGTGAGCGCACTCGGGGCCGGTCTGGTAAGTCTCGGCATCCCCAAGGATAGCGTGCTCAAGTACGATGTGGCCGTGAAAACAGACAAGTATGTGCTCGTTGTCCACGGAACACCCGAAGAGGTAGAAAAGGCCAAGGACATCATCGCCGGAACTGAACAGAGCCATTACGCGGTTTATGGCGAGGCAGCCCTCGTCTAAAAGGCGGCTAGGACTGTGCTGGATTCCGAAGGGGACCTTCGAGTTTGGCCTATTGTGGCGTGGCATCGGCGGTCTGCAAGTAACGGCTCAACCAAAGCACAACAGTAAAGGAGAGGTCATGTTAATCAAAGCAAAGGAACTGAAAGGTTATTCACTCAAGAGCCTCGATGGGGACATCGGGTCGGCCAGCGAGTTCCTCTTCGACGACCGGTATTGGGCAGTTCGATACCTTGTCGCAAATACAGCAAGCTGGCTTAGCGGCAGCAAGGTGTTGATCTCGCCGTACTCTCTGAACGGTGTCAATAATTCAGAAGAGCAGGTGTCCGTTCAATTAACAAGGAAGGAGATTGAAGATAGTCCTTCCATCACCACGGACGAGCCAGTTTCCCTTCAATTTGAGGACACCTACAACAGCTATTATGGCTATCCGGAGTATTGGGGTGGCTCATACATGTGGGGAGGTTATCCGTACATTGTGCGGGATCGCACCAGATGGGGCTTGTCCGCCTCGAAAAAAATGGGTTGGAATCGCCATCTTCGCAGCACCCAAGAGGTAACGGGCTACCATCTTCACGCGCTTGACGGTGAGATTGGCCATGTCGATGACTTCATCATCGATGATGAGACCTGGGCGATTCGGTACCTTGTTGTGGAGACAAAGAATTGGTGGCCTGGGAAAAAAGTTCTGATTTCACCAAAGTGGATCCAGAGCGTGAGTTGGGACGCCAGGGAAGTTGTGGTCGGACTAACCCGTGAGACCATCAAGGCTGCACCCGAATATACCGACGAGTCTGTGCTCACGCGGGATTACGAAACGGGCCTGTATGGATACTACGATCGAGAAGGATATTGGGTTGACGAACTCTCGACCGTGTGAATCCAGTTCACCAAACTATTAGACTCGGTCCCCTTGGACGGTTTACGCAAGAGCAACAGTAGGCTGCAGAATGTCGCGAGAGCGGAGTTCTGCGGCCGATTGTTGCTCCGCTATAGACATCCCCCGCTCGGTTTTGCAGATTGAGTCTGGAAGACCTGTCTCAGCCTCGTTCTCAGCAAGTTCGCCGCGGATGGCGATACCGCCTGAGCCAGCTTGCTACGCCTTGAGCAGAAGACACGATATGGAAGCCGTCGCAGGGTGGTCATTGCGATCTCGCCTCCGACCCTCGGGACAGAACCAGTATCACTGGAACTGGGGTATGGCGCTTTCGACATCCGGGTACTGAGCTGCCGCGTGAAGTGGCAGCCGTCTTTGCCGAAGAGCGTTCAGACTATGTGAGCTGGTTCCGCAAATTCAGACAAGGGTTTAAGTGGAGGCTCTGTTCGCCCGCAGCCTAAAATGGCTGGGATGAGGAGAGCAGATGAGCAGACGTCCGCGTCGGAACCACACAGCGACTTTCAAG